>Ga0207695_10000116_pt1 | contig 239510 bp, 223 predicted proteins | sample KBSC54metaG_FD_184354 | JGI IMG/M metagenome (GOLD analysis project Ga0207695, IMG submission 184354) | Corn rhizosphere microbial communities from Kellogg Biological Station, Michigan, USA - KBS C5-4 metaG (SPAdes) (version 2) | ecosystem: Host-associated > Plants > Roots > Rhizosphere >...
ATCCGGAGCAGATCGAAGACATCATGGCGGTGCTCAAGGGCGTTGGCATTGAAGTGCACGACGCCGCTCCGGATACCGACCCGCTCGCCGACAACGGCAGCAGCGCCACCGACGACGAAGCCGCCGCCGAAGAAGCGGTTGCATTGCTGTCGGCTGTCGATTCGGAAGTGGGCCGCACCACCGACCCGGTGCGCATGTACATGCGCGAAATGGGTACGGTCGAGCTGCTGACCCGCGAAGGCGAAATCGCCATCGCCAAGCGCATCGAAGAAGGTCTCGGCCAGGTGCAGACCGCGCTGGCCAGCTTCCCGCTGACCATCCAGCTGCTGCTGGAAGAGTACGACCAGCATCTGGACGGCAAGCGCCGCCTTAGCGAAATCCTGGCCGGCTTCGCCGACCTGGAAGAAGCCGCCGATGCCGCACAGGCTGCAGCTGCCGAAGAAGTGTCCGACGCCGACGTCGAAGTCGAAGACGAGGAAGACGACGGCGCCGCGGCGACCGAGGACGAGGAAGCCGGCCCGACCGGTCCGGATCCGGAAGAGGTCAAGCGCCGCATGGAACTGCTGCGCGACTACTACGGCAAGTTCCAGAAGGCAGCCCCCAAGGCTACCGACATCACCGACAAGAAGATCGTCAAGCTGCGCGACCAGATGGCTGAGGAATTCCTCAAGCTCAAGCTGCCGTCTGCGCTGATCGACGGCTTCGTGCGCAAGCTGCGCGAAGTGGTGGGCGACATCCGCCATCACGAGCGCGTGCTGATGGACATCTTCGTCAAGCACGTCAAGATGCCCAAGGCCGAGTTCATCAAGACCTTCCCCAGCAACGAGGGCAACCTCGAGTGGGCGAACGAGTTGGGCCGCAAGCGCCAGAAGTGGTCGCCGAACATCAAGACGCACAAGGAAGCGATCGACGCCGAGCAGGAAAAGCTCGCCTCGATCGAGCGCCAGCTGTTCCTGCCGCTGACCGACATCAAGGAAATCAACCGCACGATGTCTGTCGGTGAAGCCAAGGCTCGCCGCGCCAAGAAGGAAATGGTCGAGGCCAACCTGCGCCTGGTCATCTCCATCGCCAAGAAGTACACCAACCGCGGCCTGCAGTTCCTCGACCTGATCCAGGAAGGCAACATCGGCCTGATGAAGGCGGTAGACAAGTTCGAATACCGTCGCGGCTACAAGTTCTCGACCTATGCGACGTGGTGGATCCGTCAGGCCATCACCCGCTCGATCGCCGATCAGGCGCGCACTATCCGTATCCCGGTGCACATGATCGAAACGATCAACAAGTTGAACCGCATTTCCCGCCAGATGCTGCAGCAGTTCGGCCGTGAGCCGACGCCTGAAGAGCTGGCCAAGGAAATGGAGATGCCCGAGGACAAGATCCGCAAGGTACTCAAGATCGCGAAGGAGCCGATCTCGATGGAAACCCCCATCGGCGACGACGAAGATTCGCACTTGGGCGATTTCATCGAGGACACCAACGCCAGCTCGCCCGTCGAGTCGGCTACGGAAACCGGCCTGATGGAAACCGTGCGCGACGTACTCGCTGGCCTCACCCCGCGGGAAGCGAAGGTGCTGCGCATGCGCTTCGGTATCGACATGAACACCGATCACACGCTGGAAGAAGTCGGCAAGCAGTTCGACGTCACCCGCGAGCGCATCCGCCAGATCGAAGCCAAGGCGTTGCGCAAGTTGCGTCACCCGAGCCGTTCGGAACAGCTGCGGTCGTTCCTCGATATCGATTGATTGCACCGCCGCAATGAAATGAAAAAGCCCCGCTTCGGCGGGGCTTTTTTTATGGACCAGGAGCCCCCCTCACCCTAACCCTCTCCCCCGGCAAAGCCAGGGGAGAGGGGACTGACTGAGGCAGCCTTCAACCTTACGGACCCTGGCGCCCTCTCCCCTGGCTTTGCCGGGGAAGAAGAGCTGACTGAGGTAGCCTTCAACCTTACGGATCTTGGCTCCCTCTCCCCTGGCCTTGCCGGGGAAGAAGGGCGACTGAGGTAGCCTTCAACCTTACGGATCTTGGCTCCCTCTCCCCTGGCTTTGCCGGGGAAGAAGGGCTGACTGAGGTAGCCTTCAACCTTACGGATCTTGGCTCCCTCTCCCCTGGCTTTGCCGGGGAAGAAGGGCTGACTGAGGTAGCCTTCAACCTTACGGATCTTGGCTCCCTCTCCCCCGGCTTTGCCGGGGGAGAGGGTTGGGGTGAGGGGGGCTCTTAGGGGTCACCTCAACCCTGCGTACTCTGCAACGCCTTCCCATCAGCCATCCCGGCATCCGCCCGCTCAGCCAACAACGAGCTGGCCAACTGAATCAGCGACGACAATCCATTGCCGCCACCCTCGCCACCGCCGAGCGAAATCTTCGGCACAATCGCAATCTGCCCATCGCGAATCGCCTCGGCAAACTGCGCACCCAACGTATTGATGAGCTGCAACCGAGCGCCCTCGCCCGTCAACGCCTGCGACTTCGCCTGAATCGCTTCAGCCTCAGCCTTACCCACAGCAGCAATAGCCGACGCACGACCATCACCTTCAGCCGTCAGGCGACGACGTTCGGCATCCGCATCGATACCGATCACATTCGCACGCTTGCTCGCCTCGACAACATTGGCGTCACCGACGTTCTTCTTGATCTCGATATGGATCATTGAATTGGTCAGCTCAGCCTGGATATCCGTCTTGGCACGCGCCTCACGCAACGAGCGCTCCTTCACCGCAGACTGCTCCTGCAACTCGAACGTGGCTACCTGCTCGATCGCTACCTGACGATCGCGCAACTGGTTAAGCAGCGTATCGATGCGCGCGCCCGAGGCGTTACCGGCGCTCCCGTGCGGTGTGCCGATCAACACCTCCTGCAGCTCCAGGTTGTACGCGGCAAAGCGCTCCATCATCTCCACGCTGGCCACCTGCTGAATATCCGCGCGGTTCTGGATCAGCTGGATCAAGGTCTTCGTCTGGCCGATGTTCTTGAAATAAGCGCTGACCATCGGATCGAGCGTCTGGTCGACCAGGCGCTTGATATCACCAAAGCGCTGTACCACCAGCGGCGCCTTGCGGTAGTCGATATGCACCACCACCGACAGCGGCAGCAGCGGCTCGAACGCGTCCTTGGTAATCAACGACACCTCGGTAAGGTTCTCGTCGAACTTGTGCACATTGGTCACCTCCGGCGTCCACTTCAGAATGAAGTTGGTTGTCGGCACGAGCTGGATCTTGCCCGCATAGGTATTGAACGCGTACTTGCCCGGCAGCAGCGGCTCCTTCCACACACCGCGGCAGGCGCTGTCGACCAGCTCGCCGTGCGAATAACCCTCGCCCGAGCGATCGGTACCGGTCTGCCCGATATACGAAACCACCACGCCAACAAAGCCGACCGGCACCACCGTCTTGGGGATAAAGTCCACCGTCGCAAACAGGCGATTGATGTAATACGTACCCTCCACCAGCACCTGATGCTGGCGACCGCGGTTACCGCCGGCGCGCAGGAACGCATCGATGTTCTGGAAGTTGTTGTGGAACATCGCCTTGTCGGCCGGATCCTGGCCAACACGCGGCGCTACGATCTCATCGGGCGGCAGCACCGGGCCATCGTGGACTGTCACCACGCCAAGCATGTCGTTGGCCGTATCGTCCGCATCGGCGGAGGCCTTCTCGCGACGCCCGCCGATGATCACCGGCGAGAAACCGCCACGCTCCTTCAGCACGTTACCCATGTGGTCGATTGTGCCGCGCTCCTCTTCGGACAACAGCAACCCATGCACGCGCGAGGCGGTAATGATCGCGAACTGCGCCACGTTGAATGCGTACGTACCTTCGCGAAGAATCGTGCGCTGCGGACCCTTCTGGCCACCCGCACGCAGGAAGGCGGCAACGTCTTCGATACCCGGCTGCACCGTACGGCCAAGCGCCTGGCCTTCCTCCAGGTCATGACCATCACGCGCAAACACGTAGCCGATTTCACCCTGCGGAATGGTCACCAGGTCGACCTTGTGCACCCGGTACTGGAACGGGAAAAAGTAATGCAGACCACCACGCAATACGGTCGGCTGGTAACCCACCTCACCATTGAGAGCGATCAGCCCACGGCTGACCGACGGCGCACCCCATAACCGCTCGACCACACCGACGCGGTCATTGGGGATGTAGACAATCACATTGGAAATAGCAACGAGCACGATCAGAACGACAACGGCAACTGCAATTGCAATGAGCCAAGTCATGGCTGAATGTCCTTAAAGATAAAAAGGCCCGGCGCAACACCGGGGAAGTAAAGCGATACATCCAAAAAAATCGGTAACGTCCGAACTTTTGTAGGAGCGACTTCAGTCGCGACCGCGGCATCGCAAAACCGCCGTGCAAACGGTCATCGCCGCCACAGAAAACAAAAGGGAATAAATAGAAGATGGAGTGTTTTTCCCTACCCGATCAGGTGAGAAAGCTCGCTCTGCGCATCGATCACGTTCCGCCCCATCACATCGAGCTCCTCGACGATGTTCGCCAACGGCGAGTGCGCCGATAGCTGGCCAAACAAAATGTAGTGCGAGCCCACCAGCCCGACATTGGAAAGCGGCATGTTCGGCCCCAGTCGCAGGCACGCCTCGTTGAAGCGCACCGGGTCCTTCACCGCGTGCTGTTCGCACAGCGACGTAGTCATGCGGATCTCATAGTCGGTCACCACCAGATGCACCGGTTGCTTGCCGTAGTTGGCAAGCGAAAGCTCGATCGCCGCCGGCGTAGCCTGCAGCCGCACCCGTGACAATTGCTTGTGGCTACTGGCGTGCTCATGCAACGCATCGAACAGGCGCTGCGTCGTCCACTTCTGGCTCATGGCCTGAAAATCCATACCCCCGATCAACTGATCGGTCCGCTCGTTGCGGTGATGCCGCAGGAACTCTTTCACCAGCTCCCGCTCGCCCTCGGTCATGTAGATCCTGGGGATCGTCATGCCCATCCGTGTCATCCGGTCACGAAACGCCTTCTGGCGCCTCGCTCCAGTACTGACCTTCTTTGTGGGTGGCATATGGGACCTGTTCCGTGTCGGAAACGCTGTTAGGCGTAACGTTACGCGTAACTTACTCCTGGGCCTGGGTGCTACACAATCACACATCGCCCTGGCTAGGCAGTTTCAAAAAAACCACAGAGAATCCAGTTCCTTACCGCCCAACATAGAGTCGTCGTGACCACGCCATCGATCTCGCACCAGGAACGTATCGATGCCGGCCTCGGCTTCATATGGGATACCCTCCCCGAGCGCAGCCAGGCCGCAGTGGACATTCACCCGGATGCGCACGATGTGGTGATGTACCGCAGCAAGCATTCGCACAAAGGCATAGCTGCGCACCGGCATATTCGCCGCCTGTGGGCGCACGCTGTGGACCAGGCATTCCTGGACGAAATCGCTCAGCTCGATGCATTGGAAATGCTCTACATCACCCGCGTCTCGGCCACAGACCTGACACCGTTGCGCAACCTGCCGCAACTGCGATACCTGAGTGTCATCGATGCCACCAAGGTGACGGACCTGGACTGGCTGCCCCGCACGGCCTCGTTGCAAGCGCTGGCCGTGGAAAACCTGAAGCGAGTCACCGGCCTCGGCGCACTGGCATCCCTGACGCAACTGAAAGCCCTGGCCGTCGAAGGCAGCATGTGGACTGCCATGCGAGTGGCATCACTCGCACCGCTGAGCGCACTAAAGCAGCTTGAACACCTGTTCCTGACCAACCTGCGGGTCGTCGACAAATCCCTCAGGCCGCTCCACGCGCTGACCGGGCTGCGCGCACTGCAGTGCGCCAACTTCTACCCTGCAGCCGAATTCATGGCGCTGGCCCATGCCAGGCCGCAGCTGCGCTGCGACTGGTTTGGCAGGGCGCCAGTCGCCTGACCCGACGGGCAGGCACACAAAAAAAAAGCCCGCACAAGGCGGGCCTTTTATTGCATCAGTGGTGAACCACTCGGTGATGCACGACCCGACGATGCACCGGGTGATGCACCGGACGATGATGGACCACACGGTGATGCACCGGATGATGCACAACGTGGTGAACCGGCTGCGCCATGACCGGCGCGGCCATCAAACCCAGACCCAACGCAAGACCCACACCCAATAGCAAACGCTTCATAGCGACCTCCCTAATGATCCATCGGACCCCGTACGCAAAAGCTTACTCCATGTCGTAGAAAAACTGCTCACGAGCAACCTTCCCGTTCTTCACGTGATAAAGGCATATCTCGGCCATCGTCATGCGGCCATGCCCCTTCATCGTCACATCCATGGACATGGACAGACTGAACCAGTTACCCGCCACGACAGCATCGCTGACCTCGACGCCGTGCATCTCTTCCACGCCCTCCTGGAAGGCCTCGCCCTTCTTGATGATCGCGTCCAGCCCTTTGACGTTACCCAGCGCCCCCGGAGGCGCCCCTTCCGGCTCGATGCTCTCCGCGTCCTGCGCATAAAGCTCACGCTGCGCCGCCTCAAACTGCCCGGCCCGACACAACTCCACCAACCGCTTGGCCACCGACTCAGTATTCATCGCCGTCACTCCACAGGTAGGGTCCGTGAGCCTACGCCCCGGAAGATGACGAAACGATCAGCCACCCGACCCTCGACGCCCCCGCCCCACCCCGCTAAGATTCCGGGTTCCCAGCCGCGCAACGCGGCAGCGCAAGCTAAGGGCCTATAGCTCAATGGTTAGAGCAGAGGACTCATAATCCTTTGGTTCCAGGTTCGAGTCCTGGTGGGCCCACCAAGTTTTCTAACGGCACGCCCTTATGCGCGATCCGACATAGTTTGGCCTAACGGCCAAACTTTCTAGGACGCCTCTTAAGTTTTGCCATCACGGCAAATAAATGTGCAGATCCCGGTCGAACTGAATACTAAGCCGGTGAAGCCAGGACATATCATTGGCTGCAGCCAATGTACCTACGGCGATTGCTGTCGTGCAATTCTGTACTCGCGATGCTCAGGTCCGCTTTCGACTGCGACATCACGGAATCGACAAGGCTATGAGGGGACGAAGATGACAAAGCGCTACTGGGGAGTGGTCGCGATCGCCGCGGACAGGCCGCTGAAAGTCGTAGCCGACGAACTGAATGTGCTCTTGGCGCCTCAGAGACTAATCGAGACCGATAGGTTCGATGAGGTGCCAGGGTACCTCGCGAACACAGAAGGCCTGGAGTTCTCCCTCCAAGGACCGCCCGCCGGTGCCGATGATGAAGGCTATTACTACTTCGATTTCCTGTGTGAAATGGCCGGCCTCTGCTCCCTGCCCAGGTCTCTAAGCAGTCTGCCAGTCGAAGCCGAACCGGAAACGAATTCAGAGCCGCGGCGTCGGGCATCCGCGTTCCTCTGCGCAAAGCTCAGTGCAGGTACGACCCTGGCGTGCACGGCTGAGTAAACTGTCCGCTTCCGACCCATAGCGAACAGCTGTAGATCGGCTTGGACAGGGGAAGGCTAATGACAGAGAAGCAAATCGAAAACACTGATCCGAATCGCGAGGCCGACCTTGGACGCGTAGCACTATGGCTAGATGCTGAAGACCTGAGGTGGCTAGCTACCCACTGTGTATGTGACGACTCAACGCCGGATGCCGAACGCGAGCGGTGCGGTCGGATTCGCTTTCGGGTCAACGCTGCCTTGCATAAGGCCGGCCTAAAGCAATGAGGGCGGCGGCATGTCCGCTTTCGATCCGGAGCGGACCTTAGCGTATTCTTGGATTGAGCGATGGAACGACCCTTTGGGAGGGGCAATGTCAGGGATTCCACATGATTTTTCTCGTGGCAAGGGATCTGTTCCCGTCACCGCGCACGCGACCTACAAATTGACCTGCCCTGAGTGCAACTGGTCACAAATCAGCGCTCATAAGCTCGCGGACGTCGCTGCCTGTCACAAAGCCAAGTTGGGATCTGTAGAGTAACGTCTACTTCCGACCCAAAGCAGGCATCTTGACGGCCAGCACTGTGCCCCGGGGAGCATCATGAGTTCGATCATCGAGGACATTGAACGAGAGGCCGATGCGTTCGTCAGGGACAAGTCGCTTCCTGCCCATGCCAAGCCGTCCTATGTCGCGATGTGCGAATACGTCAGGGGCCTTCCCGTGGATCAGGTATGCCCATACTGCGGCGGTGCCATATCGGTAGAACCATGCGGGGCCGCGTGGCTTTTAGATTGTCCATGCAGTCGATGCAAGGATACTTGGCGGGGATTCTAGGCGTCCGCTTTCGACTCCAGCGGACATTCCGTGTTTCACGCAGTTTGGAGCAGCCGCCGTGCTTCACCGTTATTGGTTCACCTTTGAAAAATCCGTGGAACCATGCATTTTGAACCTTGGTTGTGGGGTGACGGCTATCGACGAGGCCGACGCACGGCAGATGATCGAAGACCAAGTCTATCCAGTCTTCGGGTTCCAGCAGATCATTAACGTCGTGCCTGATGTGGACATCAGTACCCTTGACCAAGGGCATGTAATTCCGAACATGACGATGCCCTTGGCTCGCGGGGTCTGGTTTCCGCGTCTGTAAGGTCCGCTTCCGACCCATAGCAGACCTTTTGGGTTGGCCGATCGAGCAACAGCAGCAGTGTGTTCAACACCACAAAAATGCCTGCTACAACTGTTACTTCGAAAAGATCTTGGACACCCATGAAATAGTCATCCGCCGACAGTGTCGCATCCCGTTGACTGGTACCGACGACCTGTCGCAAAGAGCAAGGTATGTCCATGACATACCCACGCCTCCAAACGGTCGATCCGGAAGTTCCAGGTTTCTTCCATTGCATCTCTCGCTGTGTTCGGCGCGCTTTCCTGTGCGGAGAGGACGTTTATAGCGGGCGCTCTTACGAACACCGTAAGGCCTGGGTAGAAGATCGATTGCTGACGTTAGCGGAGTGCTTCGCAGTAGGGCTCTATGCCTATGCCGTCATGAGCAACCACGTGCATATTGTGTTGCATGTGGACCCTCAGGCGGTAGAAGCCTGGTCAGATAACGAAGTGGCCGAACGTTGGGTTCGCCTGTTTCCGGTCCGTGTGAATGAGGTCATCGATGAAGATTTATGCCAGGAGAAAGTACGGCGACTTCAAGGCGATCCCGAGCGGACGGCGGAGCTGCGTAGCCGGCTGGGCAGCCTGTCGTGGTTCATGCGTTGTTTGAACGAGCCGATTGCTCGCCAGGCCAATCGCGAAGATGGCTGCACTGGCCGCTTTTGGGAGGGGCGCTTCAAATGCCAGGCCTTACTGGATGAGCAAGCCGTCTTGAGCTGCATGACCTACGTCGACCTGAATCCGATCCGCGCAGGCATCGCGACGAATCTCTCTGCGTCAGAGCACACTTCTATCTTCCAACGTTTGCAGCGCATCAAGACAAAGCCGGCCTCCCTGAATGCGCGGTTGCGCCCGATGGTAGGCGCATGGCAAGTGCCCACGCTCTCCCTGCGAACGGTCGACTATCTGGAACTGGTGGACTGGAGCGGCCGAATAGTGCGCGAGGGAAAGCGCGGCGCCATCGCTGCGGAAGTTTCGTCCGTACTGGACCAGTTGGGTCTGCAGGAGCGCCAGTGGCATGCTCTAGTAATGGGCATTGAGAGCCGCTACTGGCGCGCGGTGGGGACGGCCGAGTCTTTGGCGGCCAAAGCAAGAGCGCTGGGACAGCGCTGGCTGAAAGGAGCGGGAGGGGAGCGACGACCTGCAAAAGGGCAAGCATGGACTTTCGCCAACATCAGTGAGTGCCAATGAGCATCTGCCGGCTGCTCATTTCACGCAGGGGAATCTGCCAGGCCTTTCTTGAGTGCTCGGTAGAGCTGCTAACGTAAGACGGTAAACGCGTATTGCAATCAAATGAAAGCGCCCTATGCGGGCCTGCATGGTTATTGTTAGCGCAACTTTTTAAATGGAAGGCCTTGTTTGCTTACTTCGATAAAATGATGCATGTCCAATTTCGTCAATTGATAGGCTCGGCTATCAGCAAGATGTGGCCCTGCCATCTAGGATGAACATCTAAGGTGCAGAAACCCAGCGGCGCAAAATGACGACACTTATCCTTACACCCCGATTCACCGAGGATTCTCAAGCGCTCTGGAAAGCAGCGGCGCAGCTGGGATGGAGCGTTGAGAGATTAGGCAGTTGGCGTGTGCCAGACCACTTTCGATCACTGGACGACATCGCACTTTATGTTGAGGCCCTGTTTGCGCAGACAATGGCCGACCAGTTCGGGCTGGAACTCTTGAGCCCGCCAGAGGATTGGTTGGTGAGGCTCCCCTTTGAATACAAACGGCGGGACATACGCCTCACCACACTCGGCGAAGCTAGAAAATTAGAGACGGCAGCCTTCGTCAAGCCGCCGAATGACAAAAGCTTCCCGGCGAACGTCTACGAGAGGAGCTCCTTGCCCATCGAATATGACGACAACATGTCGGTACTCGTTTCGGACATCGTGTCGTGGGAGGCTGAGTTTCGGTGCTTTGTCCTCGATCGTTCACTGGTCACTTATTCAATCTACGCCAGGAACGGCGACCTCCAGCGTGCCACGCAGTTTCAAAGTGAGATGGCCGAGGATCGGGAACTAGAGGATTTTATGGCAAAGTTACTAGTCGATTCCCGGGTTGATCTGCCTGATGCCACGGTGATCGATGTTGGCTATATTCACGGCGCAGGCTGGGCTTGCGTCGAGCAGAATGCCGCGTGGGGCGCAGGCATTTATGGCTGCGATCCGATCAAGGTGCTTGAAGTTGTTCGGCGGGCAGTCGTGAAGACAACAAAATAGTTCCAGCGCTACATCTAAGATCCGCTTTCGACCCGTAGCGGACCTTCGATATTCTTACAAGGATTGGTAAATGAGTTGCGACTACGGCGTATGGTTTTCCTCTAAGCGCCTTTCTTCTGATGAAGCAGGGCGATTGTACGAAGCCTTAAGTGAGGGAAGCCCAGACATGGTTGAAGCTCACCCATCAGTGACGGCTTTCTACGATGAATTGGTGATGTTGCATCCAGAGATCGACACCATCCCAGAAGATCGTATTGACGACCATGACTATTGCCCCTGGAGCTGCGCTATCGACCGCTCGCCAGGCCATGTGATTGTGGCATGTGTGTGGCCAAAGGCTGACCATGTCGGTGCTCTCATAAGTAGTCTGGCCAGAAGACATGGCTTGATCATGTATGACCCACAGTCCCATCGCGTCTTTTACCCTGATGAAGCGCCACACCCGTCGAAGCCATGGTGGAAATTGTGGTGAAAATCGTCCGCTCTCGACCTGAAACAAACATCAGCCAATTGAAGGAGGCAGGGACGCAATGAACGGCCTGACTAGAGACGACTCATCGACAATAGGATTCGTTCTTGCCTGCTATTTGGCCGGTGCTATCGATATTTCCGAGTTGCAAGGATGGGCTGAGCGAGTGATGGTGACCTCGCCGAACTACCCTGGCTACATAGTGGATCCCAGGGATTTTGCAGGTCCGAAGGCTCAAGTTTTCCGCATAGTTGGCTTCACGGCATCTGGGGGGCTCACGGATACGAATCACCACGCACTGAGCGGAATCGCCTTTCTTCGCGGAGTTCGACAGCTAGACGGACCAACAGAAGTTATATCAATGTCCGCTCTAGGGAAGCGGCCATTGATGCTGGCGACCTTTTTGCGGCTGTTTCCTGATATCAGGCTGCCATCAATGTAAGGTCCGCTTCCGATCCATAGCGAACACGTAACCGAGATCGTAGCTGGCCCGCTTTGCGGGTCTTCTTTTGGCAGAGAAGTACCATGACAAGGTGTCACTTCCACATTGAAATCTACGCGCCAAAAGGCCTCAGTGGCATTGAGCCCTATTTGTCCGACTGCCAGTTTCCAGTCAAAGCGCACGTATCGGGTTTCAACGGCCAAGTGATACTTCGCTATATTGGCGATGACGACGCAAACTTCGCCATGGATCCGTCGTCAAGCAAAGTATTGAATGCCTCGGGTTCGCTGGACACCGACTGGGCGGAGGCATGGCGATTACTAGAGTCACTTTCGCTAGCGATCTACCTTGCAGGATTCCCTCACCGAATCGGAGCAGATGATCCAGCCACCGACAGAACGTTTTGGTTGACGCACGAGTACACCGATCGAGGTCAAGCGCAGCACGTTTTCGATTCATAGCGCTTTTGGATCGGCAGTCAATGAATGTTCGCCTCCGACCATTAGCGAGCGACGTGGCGGACGAGATAGGGCCTGAACATCAAGTCCGCTTTCGGACCATGGCAGACAGTTGGCGAGCAAGAAGCCAGCTTTTTAGGGGGAGTCGTGAAGGATTTTCTAGTTCTTCCGGAAAGTAAGCTCAATGAAGAAGCATTCGATCGCTTTCCCGTCTGGTCTGAGCACTATGACTGGGATGAGATTGAGGAAATCGAGCGGTGGGGCCTAGATCGCGATTACGTGCTCGATCTTTTTTCGCAAAATTCGCCCGGAAACGAGCATTGCATTTACACGATGCTTGAATCGAACCCGTTCCCGCCGCGCATGCGCATTTTCATCCGCGCCACGGTTCAAACCTCCGATGGGCAGCAATTGAAGGGGTATGTCATGAACGATGATGCATATGTTCTGACCGTATTCCATAGGGGCGAGACCTTCCCCTTCAGTCGACACTCCGCGCTGTGGAGCGATAACGAGAGCTATAAGCTTCAATTGATGGCGTCGCTTGGCACATCTAAAGACATCTTTCCGTTGAGTTACGAGACCGGATTCAATGATGCTGGCGGGAAACCCATAGCGGGTAGATTTGTGTGTGGTGGTCGAGGCACCTAGTGCGGAGCGCTAAGGTTCACCTACGACCCGAGACAGACATTCAGGCCACGCAACTTATCGGGGATGCAAATGCGATTCGGCATCATCAATGACAACATCGCACTGGCGCTGCTGCGGTGGAATCATCTCAATCCGCCCTCTCGGGTAGAGACTTGGATAACCCTGGGGATTTTGGTGGGCGGCACAATTTGGGCGTTCTGGCCGGTCGTGGTCAAATGGTGGCGAGATCGAAGATAAAGTTCGCTTCCGACCCAAAGCGGAAACGTATAGATTGGAAGATCACGCTAGCACCCTGATTGCTGCGCTCGGCAAGTGAGGCGCATGGATTACGTAGGAGGCCGTATGAGCATCGACAAACAAATCAACGATTATTTGGCTTCTCAGCCCGAGCCGAAGCGCAGCGATATGAGGGAGTTGCATCGCGCCATCCTGAGTCTCATGCCAAAGGGCAAATTGTGGTTCATGGATGGCAAGGACGGTACGGGCAAAACCGTTTCCAACCCAAGCGTAGGGTACGGAACTCAGACGATGAAGTACGCCAACGGAGACACCAGGGAGTTCTACCAGATTGGCATCAGCGCAAACACCACCGGTATTTCCGTCTACATTCTTGGAATCGAAGACAAAAAGTACTTGGCGCAGGCCTTTGGCAAGGATCTTGGCAAGGCCAAGGTGACCGGGTACTGCATCAAGTTCAAGGCGCTGCGCGACATAAGCATGGAGACACTGAAGGCAGCGATGAGATACGGCATTGATCAGACGGCCAACTAGCTTGTGCCGTCAAGAACACCCTCAATAATCGTTCCTTTATGCCAGAGCCCCATTGCTGCCTTCTCCACGCAGCTTCATGCGTGATGCCCCGAAGCAAGACACGAGCCCCTAGTCAACTCGGGCATCTCTTGATGGGTTCCGCGTTCACGTGAAGCTGGCATGCCCAAAGCTTATTGGTCATGAATTCAAAGCTCGTCTTCGATATATGAGATGTCCACTTCGGCTCGAAAGCGGACACTACCCTGCGCGCTTGCTGCGCCGCTCATGCCCCGGTCATGAGCTGCTACCCGCGCGCAGGGTGAAAATACTTCTGGAGTTGCTGCAACTACTACTTTGCTATGAGCACGAGTTTTTGGTTCACGAACTCCTTGATGCCCAGCTCAGAAAGCTCTCGACCGTAGCCGGAACGCTTTACGCCGCCGAACGGCAGCTCAGGCGCCGTGCTGGCGAAGGTGTTGATCCAGATTGCACCGGTTTCGATGCGCGACGCAAGCCTGGCGGCGCGTTCTACGTCGCGTGAGAAAACGACACCAGCGAGGCCATAGTGCGAGTCGTTAGCGAGTTCGACGATTTCGTCATCGTTCTTGACGACATACACCTGCGCTACCGGGCCGAAGAATTCTTCAAAGTAAGCCGGATTGTCCCGTTTGACGTTGGTCAGAATCGTCGGCTCAAAGAAGTAACCCGGTCGATCGATGACAGCGCCGCCGTAATGTAAGGTGGCACCGTTCGATATCGCGGCCTTTACTTGCCTGGCGAGAGTGTCTCGAGCCGACAGCGAGGAAAGCGGTCCCAGCGTGGTCGTCTCGTCCAGTGGATCGCCAACCTTCACGGCTTTGAACGCCGAGGTGAACTTGTCGAGGAAGTCGCTGGCCACGCGCTCGTGAACAATGAAGCGCTTGGCGCCGATGCACTCCTGACCTGCGACATGAAGGCGAGAGAAGGTTCCCACTTCCACGGCTTTGTCGATATCCGCGTCTTCCAGGATCACGAATACATCATTGCCACCCATCTCGAGCGTCGATTTCTTGAGATGCTTGCCAGCCTGGGCCGCAATCGCGCTACCGGCGCCTTCGGAACCCGTCATGGCAGCGCCTTGAATGCGAGGGTCGGCAATGATCCTGGCAATCTGCTCAGACGTCACGAACAGGTTGGTCCATGCACCTTGAGGCGCACCGGCTTCGGTCACCAACGTTTCGAAGACGCTGGCGCAGTGCGGCACATTGCTGGCGTGTTTCGCCACCATGGGGTTGCCCGCGGCAAGGTTGGGCGCCAGTACTCGCATGAGTTGATAGAAGGGGAAGTTCCAGGGCTCGACGGCGAGGAGAACGCCTATGGGGTGATGCTCAATCCACGCTTCGCCGAGCTCGGAGTTGATCTTCACCGGCGCAAGGAAACGTTGCGCGTTGTCAGCGTAGTAGCGCGCGATCTGCGCTACGACCTGCAGTTCAGCACGACTTTCGACGATCAGCTTGCCCATTTCCTCGGTGATGATGTGGGCCAGCTCTTCGGTTCTCGCATCGATCAGATCCGCGAGCTTGCGAAGCACGTCCAGTCGCGGCTGCATGGGGCCTTTCGACCAATGGGATTTGTAGAGCTTGTGCGCAGCGACCAGAGCGTCCTCGATCTGCTGATCGGTGTGACTTGACCAAGTCTTGATGACTTCGCCGGTGGCCGGGTTGACGGTTTGATATGCCACAACATTCTCCAAACGTGAGCGTGAGGGAGCCTGCGGCGCCTCGCGATATCGCTGTGCACCGAGGGGATTTGCCAGGGATTAGGAGTCATGCCTGATGAGGCATCTCGACCGCGAAAGGCGGATCGCTTGACCCAGTGAGTTCATCCTAGGCTTGCGCAGAGATGGCCTCAATGACATAGATGCAATGATTTATGTCACGAGGGAAATCAAGGCATGTGTGCGATTCGTGGCGCTTGATATCCGGCACAGGCGTCATATTTAATAGGTATCCAATGATTCGAGACAGCGCTCGCGGGGAAGATCATGCATACCGTCGGCTTAGTCGTTTATCCCAATTTCCAGTCGCTCGGCCTCGCCGTAGCCACCGTCTTTGAGTACGCGAACCTCATGCACGGGGCGCCTGCGTATGAGCTCAAGCTGGTATCGGAGCAAGGGGGCGCGGTGATGTCCTCGCAGGGCTTTTCGGTCAATACCGATCCGCTTGGTGATGAAGGTTACGACACGCTGATCGTGACGGGCGATAACGAATGCCGCCTTCCATCGGCGAGCCTCCTCGACTACGTCAGAGATGCACCGAATCATTCCAGACGCGTCGCATCGGTCTGCACCGGAGCGTTTGTGCTTGCTGAGGCTGGCCTCCTCGACGGCAAACGGGCCACCACTCACTGGTTCCATGCGCGCAGCTTTGAAAAGCGTTATCCCGAGGTCCGGCTGGAAGAGGATCGGATTTTCGTTATCGATGGCCAGATCTGGACATCCGCTGGCATGAGCGCCGGCGTGGATCTGGCGCTTGCCATCATCGAAAAGGACCTTGGTGTCGACGTGGCCCGAATGGTCGCGCGAAAGCTGGTCATCTATCAGCGACGTGGCGGAGGCCAGTCTCAGTTCTCGGCGTTGCTTGAGCTCAATGCAAAATCCGATCGCGTGCAGATGGCGCTCGCCTATGCCAAGGAAAATCTGGGAAGCGATCTTTCAGTGGAAACGCTCGCCGAAGCGGCGCGTCTGAGTCCGCGACAATTCAGCCGCGTGTTTCGCGAAGAAACCGGCCAGTCGCCAGCGAAGGCTATCGAGCGTCTTCGCGTGGAGGCGGCTCGCATGATGATGGAAACAAGTCGCCTCCCGATTGAGGTGATCGCCCGCGAGACAGGTTTTGGTGATCGTGAACGGATGCGGCAGGCCTTTCTTCGTGCATTCGGTCAGTCGCCACAGGCTATCCAGCGGGCCTCGGCAGCAGCTGAACTGGCCATCTGAATCGTTTGCTCCCGGCGAACGGGGGCGGCAGTTCCGCACGCCCAGATAGAGCTGGCGCTCGACATGGCCGGAAAACCCAGCGTATTCGACATGGCTGATGTGGGTCCGACTTTTTACGCTTTGCGGAAATCCCGGCGAGCCGCCGGGCGCCCCCTGCATCGTTGAACCGTTGGAGTCCGCCATGTCACGCCTTGCTGGAAAAAATGCACTTGTCACCGGAGGCAGCTCCGGCATTGGGCTGGCCACCGCAAAGGCCTTTCTCCAAGACGGCGCTGCCAGGGTTTACATCACCGGACGCCGCACTGAAGAACTGGAGGCCGCTGCTGCAAGCCTGGGAAGCCGGGCCGTAGCAGTGCAAGGCGACGTTACCCGTCAGGCCGACCTGGATCGCATTGTCGATCGCGTGACATCGCTGGATGGAAAACTCGATGTCGTGTTTGCGAACGCTGGTTTTGCTGCGCCTGGCGCGCTTGGCAGCTTGACCGAAGAACACGTCGACGCGCTTCTGAACACCAATGTCAAAGGAGTGGTCTGGACGGTGCAAAAAGTCTTGCCGTTGATGGGCTCTGGCGGTTCGATCATCCTCAGTTCCTCCATCGTCGGCAGCAAGGGGTTCGGTACCTGGAGCGTCTACAGCGCAACAAAGGCCGCTGTCCGATCGTTCGCCCGTACATGGGCCTCTGATCTGCGTGGCAGGAATATCCGGGTCAACGCAGTAAGCCCGGGCGTCATCGAAACGCCGGCCTATGACAGCATGTATGCGACCAAGGATGAGGCCCGGGGCTTCTTCGATTTCGCGGCGGGCATGACTCCGCTGGCAAGAACCGGGAGCGACGCGGAAGTGGCTAACGTCGTCGCCTTCCTGGCTTCGGATGACAGCAGCTTCGTGAATGGAAGCGAGTTGTTTGTAGACGGCGGCATCGCTCAAATCTGATATCGCTTCATGGCGGCTCCGATGACCGATGGTTTTCGCCCTATCTCGCTTGAAAGCTGTGCGGTCGTCAGGTTCGACAAGATAACCGGTCTGATCACAGTAACTCACGGGCATAAAAGCCGCGTGGGTTATTGTCGTTGCTACTGCCCAGAGCTGTCGGCTACCCAGCGACGTATCTTCGAAGAGGAACACACATGCCTACCTATGTTTGCTCCGTCCCGCCCCAGTGCCTCACGCCAGCGCAGAAAGCCCAGATCGCTCAAGCCATCAGTCAACGGCACAGCGAAGCCACCGGGGCGCCGTCTTTCTTTGTGCAGGTCGTCATTGAGGAAAGTGAATCCAAGGTCCGCTTTCTTGGTGGGTCGCCGACCAACGCTCATATCTGGATCCGCGGCGACATTCGCGCGGGGAGGCCTGAGGCCGTGCGTCGGTCCTTGATGCTCAACATCATGCATGACGTCAGCGCCATCACTGGTGTGACGACGCAGGATATCTGGATATACCTTTGCAACCTCGAGCCCACCGACATGGTGGAGTTCGGCCATGTATTGCCCTCGCCCGGCGATGAGTCCGCCTGGTTCGATGCGCTTCCCAAGCCACTGCAGGACTACATGATCCGTCTTGGTACAAGCGGGAAGACTTTCAAACTCTGAGAGGTTCGTATGCCGTATTTGCAGCTCGACACAACGGGTCCCTATTCAACATCGACTAAGCAAATGCTTGCCGCCCGGATGAGCGAGACCTACGCCGCCATGATGTCGGTGGATATCAGGCGCATCAGTGTGGCCATCCGCGAGTTGGGCGAAGGCGGTGTCTGGCGTATTCCCGAAGCAGGAACTCAGCCGGTTCCGGTTTCGGTCTTGATGCTGGACATCCGTGCAGGCCGTCCGCTCGAGCTGCGCCTTCGCGTCGCGCAAGCGCTTTGCGATATATGCGTCGAAACGCTAGGCCTGCGACACGACCGCTTGAATGTGGAGTTCACGCAGCACACCGGTGATGAGATGTATCACCCGGCGCTCGGGGGATTCAGTCCGGACTGGACGCCTGATGAGCGCTGATGAGTAGCACGCGTCTGATCATTGTTCATGGCGCGGATACCAAAAAAAGAGCCGGGAAATCCCGGCTCTTTGCTTGGTGAATGTACAGGCCCATCAATGCTTGTGGGCTTTTAGCTTTGCGACCAGGGTGTCCCCAAATTCCGGAGCCGACATCGGCTGCTGGCCCGTAATCAACTCGCGGTCAACGATGACGTTGCTGTGCCAGTTGGCGACTGTGTCCACATGCGCGCCTGCTTCGGCTAGTGCGTTGACGGGGTAAAATTGCACCGACCCACCCAGGCCGTTCGGGCCCTCAAGCTGCTGTTCTTCGCCGGTGGAGAACACCGTCACTCGGTAACCCGCATACGGCCAGCCCTTGGCGAGCGAGTTGGCCTTGCCATCGTTGGCGATCATCGAGGCGACGAAGGCATCCGGGTCATTCAGTGCCGACAACAGCACGATGGGGCCGTGACAGATGATGCCCGTGGGTCGACCAGTGTCGTGGAAGCTGGTCAGGATCTTGCCAAGGTTCTTGTCCTTCAGCAGGTCCACCATGGGCGCGTGACCGCCAGGAATGAACAGGCCCACATATCCATTCGTGCCTTCCGCAACCACCGAAGCGAGCGTCTTGGGATGCTTCAGCTGCCCAATGCCCTGGGCATACTTCAGTGCCTCGGCACGGGCGGCATCGTCGCCACCAAAGAACATCTTGTTGTTGGAATTGACGTCCATCACGGGTTCGTCGCCCTTCGGGTTGGCAATCACAGGCTCGTAGCCTGCTTCGACAAGTTTGCGATACGGCACAACGAATTCGTTGAGGTAGTAGCCGGTCGCGTATTTCTTGCCGTCTTTGAGATCCAGCTCGTGCGCACTGGACATCACGACCAGAACCTTGCCTTTGGATTGGGCCAATGCCGTTGGCGAAACCATGCCGGCCGTAGCCAGCGCAAGTACAGCTGCACTCCACTTTAAAATGCTCATGATCATTTCCTCGATAGTTAGTTGGTTGATTCAGGCTTTGGCGCTTGTCGCCCGCGCGTAGCGAGCGGCTGGCTTTGCATTGGTGAAGCTCGGGGAGATGGCGAGACGCGCCTTTTCCCAGTTGAGCCATTCGTTGTTGTCGTGAAGGCTGGGAATGGTCACCAGCTCACCCATGTCCAGGCCGGCCAGTGCGGCATCGACCAGGTCTTCCGCGGACATGGTGTTTCCCGAGGTTTTCTGCGGCGCGTAACCGGCGACATCCCAGAATTCGGTGGCCGTTGCTGCAGGCAGCACGGTCTGGATGCGTACGCCCTTGTCGGCCAGATCACGCTGAAGCACGTGACCAAAGCTAAGGACGTAGGACTTCGATGCGCTGTACACGCCGTTGAGCTTCTCAACGGCAATCGCGACCGCAGAGCTGATGTTGATGATCGTGCCGGCACCCTTGGCGGCGAAGCGCGGGGCGACGGCATAGGTGAGCCTCGTCAGCGCCGTGATGTTGAGGGAGATCATGGCCTCCATCTCATCGACGTTGCCCTGTAGCACCGAGGCCACGGAGCCGACACCGGCGTTATTGACGAGCATGGTGATGCTCTCGTCGTCGCGCAGCGTCTTTTCGACCAAGGACAAGCCGGCTTTATCGTTGAGGTCGGCAGCAATCACCTTTACGGAGCGACCCGTTTCGGTGCTGAGCCGCGCGGCCAGGGCGTTTAAACGCTGAGCGTTGCGGGCGACCAGAATCAGGTCATACCCACGTCGCGTGAGGCGTTCGGCATAAATGGCACCAATGCCGGTGGAGGCGCCAGTGATGAGCGCAGTACCTTTGCTGGAGTGAGTCATGTCGTTTCTCTCAGGTTGGCCCGACGATGTGCCGGTGCTTGGACTGAATTCTGAGAACGACGGGTCGTATCCTCAATGTCGCATATGCAATGTTTTAGGACATTGCCTGTGGATGCCGTTTAGGTGTGCTCGCGATAGCTTGACCTATCCTGCTAATCGAGGGGCCTGCGGTAACTCACCCTGACCCTGGGCGACTAGCCAACGTGGGCCGAGAGCCCATTGATTTCAAAGCGAGAGAAGCGACGTCGATATTCCCACGGTGTAAGACCTATGATTTTTTGAAACACTCGACGGAACCGGTCAGCGTCGTCGTATCCGACGTTAGCGGCTATGTCGTTGATACTTCTTTGAGAGAATTCGAGCATCTCCCTTGCTCGCGTGACCCGTAATCTCTGCTGGTATTCGCTTGGCTTCATGCCAGTTGTCTTGGTAAAGCGACGCAATAAGGTTCTTGGCTGAAGGCAGGCATAGTCGGCAATGTCGGCGACGAACACCGAATGCTCTCGCTGCGTCCAAAGCCATTGTTGAACCTTGAGAATGGCTGCATCGCCGTGCATGGTTCTGGGAGCCCAAGCGCAGGGCGCACCAAAGTATGCTTCCTCAGCGCGTTCAAGCTATGGTCTCAGCCACACCGTGTGCTCTTATCCATATAGCGTCCGCTTGCCAGCAGGACTTGAGTGGTTGGCGCTGTGAAGCTGTCGCCTCTGCATGCCAGCTCGCGCCAATATGGGTAATCTAGGAAAATCCGCTGTCGACCGGAGCGGATCTAAGCAAGTAGTTCGTCGATTGCCGCAAGCGCCGGCATCTTGCGTCTGTATTTTAGGTATTGAGGCGATATGAAGAGATTCGAAACCTGCCCCAAATGCTCGGCGCACTTTAAGGGTCGCAGCGCACTGCTTTGGGGTGGGGCTGCCACTTACAAAGGCTTTACGTTGCCCGCTGCCTCCTCCAAGGTTTGCTGCCCTGGGTGTGGGTACATCTTCGCGGGCAAGAACGTTCGTTTTTTTGGTTTCCTGTCGGCGCCTGTACTCTGTCTTGTTCTGCTAACGACGGTTGTCGTTGGCCTGCTAATCGTCATGCTTTCATCGGTTCTATGATGCGACGGGCTGGATGGCAAAATGGAGACTGCGCTCCCATGAGACACAGCCAATGCGGCTCGCACTAAACGACTTACGACATCCAGCTACCACAAAGCTGCTTGCTCTGAACCCACCCTTTGGGCGTCTTCTTGAACATCACGATCCCGCCGTGACCACAAAGGCTGCCGCATATGAATGAGAAACTAAACATCGCCGTGTGATGCATCTCATCGAAACTTATGGCCGACAGCGTCATGAGCCCGTTGGCCATTCCCGCCTCCACAGCAGTATCAACTGATTGCCCTTTGGCGATCAGGGTGCTTGGGTCTGTCGCTTGCCAGTGCTCAGGGTCTACCAGATTGATCCGAGAGAGCGATACGAGTGAGTTTTTGATATCGGCGTCCGTGGTGCTTGTCGTCCAGTGGACGTTCTGTCTACTCGCGCTACCCGCGCATTCGTTGTACTTCGCGATGTCTTCCGTTGTCGGCCGGGCTACCGTGTTGGCGACATTGGTCAGCGCATCGTGTTTTCCTTTCCATTGGGTCAGGAAGGCGCGATAGATCTCTTTGGCATCGTCAGCTGCGCTGACCGCCGTTTCGGCAGCCAGACATGTCGCCACATGCGCCCCCATCAAAACAATCACGCCGACCATCAAACACTTCGCCGCCTGACGCATACACACTCCTTCCTTTGATTGGTTCGGTACGATACTCGCCGCAAATGTCCGCTTTGAATCAGAATCAGAATCAGAATCGGAGACGGAGACGGTGACGGAGATCTTGGACACCCGCGAAATGACTATACATGTGAGTCGCCGGACCTGATATGTCCAAAACCCTACAGGGCGGCTCAGGGGCAGTTGGGATAACGTACGCATCCACTAGCGTGATCGGCGAAATCGGGAAGGTGAAATAGGACGAAGGTGAAACAGGACAGCCAACATTCAATGGATCGGCGTCCAATTCCTGGGTGTCCCAAACCTTCTACTGATCCACATGACTTGCTTAACCTCTGATCATCAAGTCGACTGTGTCCGTTTTAGATGAAGCTGCGGTGTACCGCTGCGAGTCAACACTTCTTTTCAGTGTCAAACAGAGCCACCCCCTAGCTGATTGTTAACGCCGTTGTTGACCGCTGGATTTGTTACACCGTTATAGCAATTGGATTGAACGTTGAAATAGCTCGTAGGCTGCTGCAACCAGACCCCAGTCTCTAAATTGGCGAACGCATTGCCTGACACAATGCCAGTAGTACCAGAAGTAATTACTATACCATTTCCACCGCTCGATCCTTGACCATTGATTGAATTTCCAGTTATCGCGATAGTCGTAAACTCTCCATACACTGCAATACCCGTAGGATTGCGGAATCCGAGAAGATTGTTTGCTATTTGTACGTTCCCAAGAAGTGACTGACTGAGAATATTGTATGTTGTCGTATCGAACTGGCATCCGGTAACGGTTAGTTGATCCAGGCCTGTTTGCCCACCAAACACTACAATACCATTGACACAATTCGTCATATTTGTATTGTTCACCGTCACGCCCTGAATATAGTCTCCATAGATCATCGCGTTCTGCAGAAAGTCCAGAATGCAAGCATTTACATTGTAAACAATGGACCCTATCGCGTTGCCTTGAAGAACAATTCCATTACCACCCGAAGTAAAAGATGCACTACTAGTTATCACTACTCCGTTGAAATTTATGCTCGATACACCATTGACAGCAATCCCATTCACCCAAAAGAACGAATTGATGCCATCATCCCCACGAATCCTGACGTTGGTAACGTCAGTAAAACCCATGCCAACCCCGGTTGCGCTGGAGTAATTAAGGCTAAGAGCAGATCCTAAGCTAGCCTTTCCAGCCGTAATAGAGATGTCCCTAATATGCGATACGCTGTTGCTGCCACCAGTTGTTTGATACGTCACATTAATGCCAGCGTTGGTCGGAAAATAGAGTATAGACTGCTCCATACCATCACCCGTGATGGTTATAGCCTCGTTGCCCGAAGGAACGACCAGTTCAAGCACATTTTCTAACCTATATCGGCCTTTTGGAATGTACAAAACTGCCGTTATTGCGCTGGCTCGTGCGAACGCCGCGTCACTGCTCGACATGCCTGTTTTGTCTGCGCCCGCCCACAATACATTGAACTGACCGCCGTCCCAGAGTCGATAGTACCGACTGCCGCTGGACGAGACAAAAATTGTCGCGCCATTGTCAGGTGAGGTTGTATCCGACAGGTTGCAAAAGAAGATGCCGCCACCACCATCTCCAGCCGATATATAGCCCTCGACAATCACGCACGGGCTGCTTGTTCCAGACAATAACCGTAGTGCGGCAATGTTGGACGCGACTTGTACCGCGGGAGCGCCCTGTGTCTGTGCATTCGCATCAGTCATCGTGATGGCAATGGCGCCACCTACGGCAAGCGGTAGCGCATTTATGAATTTCCTTCGTTCCATGACACAGCTCTCTGCGATGTTGGTGAATCTATAGAAGCCAGGAAGCAATCGACCTTTCTGGCCTGTACTTCTTTGTGTAGTCGGACTACGGGGTCTGGGCACTTTTTCGGACACACCTCCCCCTCCCCTTGCCAACTCGACCAAGCTACGCGAAACGCCTCCCAGCCTGGATCATGACTACGGCGATATCCAGCTAATACTATCTGGCGACCCATCCGGATGGGCTCTCCAATCGACGCTGTTCTGATCGTTCGGGCAGCCATTGCCTTGGCTTGACGAAACCAGCACGCCTTGAGCACTGACGATGTTGAAGTGATAGCAGCTACCGAGCAAATCGCTGAAGTCGAAGCTTTGATGACTATCCCTTGTGTTCACGGGATTTTTCGGGTCGTAGATGTAGCTGGCGTCGATGGCTACATCGTTGTGCACGCTTGCCTCATGTTGCGTGACGCCGTTGCGTACGGAGAGGAAGTGACGGTTGTCGGTCGCCAGTACGTTGACCAGATTGCTGTCCTGCCTTCCGAGCCTTGTGAATTGAGTGCTCTTTGTCATGGTCAGCGGATAGTCCACATGCGTGGAATCGCTGCCGAGCAATTGCTCGCCCTGCCGGTACTCGCTGACGCTGTTGAACACGGTTAGAAAACTTACATTGTCCTTGGATCCGCCTGCCTGGTTGGCCGGGTGGATATATTCCAGGTGATGCTGACTGTCGAATGACATGGATTGCGCGACAAGGTTGGTGGTGCGGCCGTGGGATCCATCCACGTAACCCTCGATCAGGAAATATCGCTGGAGCTGCGTGGAGACGTCGCCACTGAAATTGGTGCGGGCACCGTGCAGCGTATCGTTGACGGTCGGTATCGGCGCCTGGCCGACCAGCGTATTGCGTGTGATCTTGCCGGTGACCTGCCGGGTTCCCTTGTCCTGATAAAGCATGAGGTTTGCCGTGGCGACAAAAAGATTATGCGCGCCCGCCACGCTCAAGCTCACTTGATGCAACCGGCCGTTACTAAGCTGTCCGGCGAACGGACTGAGATCCACGCGGTAAGGCATCAGGTTTTTCACCTGAACGCTTGGGAGCGGAAGACTCAAAGGTCCGGACACATCATTCGGAAGCACTACCGGTAATACCGGGGCTACGCCGGCAGGCTGACCATCGATGCTTACCTCCACCTCGCGAAAAGCGCCGCCACCACACCCATAGGCGAACTGCAAATCCTTATCGGGCAGGCAATGCCACCAACTGCCATCTCCCTGGTATCCCTGCGCGAAGATATCAAGGTAAGCGCGCTCGATATTGCGCGGCAGGCTGAGTACGGCCGACAGAGTATCGGTCGAGGTCTTCAGCGGCGTGAAGCCGCCCTGCGGATCGGTGCCCAGTGCATAAACTCGATCGGCCGTTTTCGGCGCCGGTGTGGTGGCGCTCACGGGATAGAACAGTAGACGTGCGGTGGCCGTTACGGCCGATGTCCAATCCAAACTGGCATCGTAGTATTGAGTTTGGCCTATACCGGCTCTGGTAAAGAGCGGCGTGTAATCGGTGAGATCACGCTCGGCCGTCCAGGTCGTGGAGTTGCCGCTCAGCCCGTTATAGACGGCCAATGTATGACCGTAATACAGGTTTATTCCGCCCAGCCAAACGGCAAAGGGCGCGGACTCGCCCGAATAGCCCACCGTGAAACTCGTTTCCAGCACCACCTTCGCCCACGGCGCAGGGCAGCCGGCCGGTGGCGCATAGACGAAAGGCCGCTTTGCGGCGTTTCCGAGGCCACTTTGGTAATTGGCGTTGAACAGCTCCACCACGCAGGGCCGGGTATTGGGCCGAGGCACTGTGGGGTCCGCAGTTTGCAAGGCCTGGGCCGACGCGAGGGGTATCAAGCCAAACCATAAAAGCGTGCCCAGCAGGCTGGTAAGAAGCAGTGGACGACAGGGCTTCAGTTTGAGTGCCATGGCTATGCTCTTTAGTGCTGCCCCCTATAGTTGAAGATTAGCGCCCCGGATGTCGGGCGGCTTATTCAGGCAGCCACGACTATTTGAAAATGAGAGGCAAGCGTGAAGAGGCGCGCCTTGTTTGAGACGCGCTCTTGTACGGTCAGGAAATGGGATAGTTCAATGATGCGGCTGTGCCAGGAATACGCACGCGCCGCCGTGATGCATAAACGGGTCCAGGGCCAGTCATTTATCGACATACCCAATGCAGGGCAATGTCAAAGTCGCAGATGGCGATCGGCGCGCCGCGTTACCAGCGGTATGACAAACCCAGATACATCTGCGTGTCCGGCGTCGCATGGTTCAGGCCCATGTTGGCACCCAGGTCCAGCTGCAGATCCGGATTCACCACGTAGACGAAAGCGATATCACCCGACTCCTGCTTCACATGGCCCGATGGTTCATGGTTGTCCTGGCGCCAGTACTCAACGGCCACGGAGAGCTTGCTGGTCAGCGAATGGGAGACATTGACCAGGTTCGTCACTGAGAGATGACGGCCGTGTCCGCTGGAGTCAGCCAGGGCGTCGAGCTCCGGTCCCACCGTAACAGTGAAACCACCGCCCACTGCCGCGCTCATCGGTACGGCGACGCCGCCTTCCCAGTGGCCATTGCCAATGTCGTGAGATGCCGTCGGTGCCTTGATGAAGGGAATGATCGATGCGCTGAATAGATCGCCTGCGTACAGGCTCGTCTTAACACGCACATATAGATCGCCCGCACCGTTCACGGTCTGATGTTCGCCATCGGCACGGGTGCGTACGCGAATGTCCGGCGCCCAGTTCACTTCGATGTCAGTATGGCTACCGATACCGTACTTGAGGTATGGGTTGATGAAGTAAAGGGTATCGGTGCTGCTGCCGTCGTGCGCGTCGTGGGTAAAGTTGCCGACGTCCGTCTCCAGCTGCCACATGCCTTCGGGCACGGTGCAGGTGGCGTTGGCCTTGGTGGGGCGGTCAGTGCAAATGGGCGGGGCGTCATCTGCGCGGGCCGTAAATGCCGGCAGAGAGAAGGTCAAAGCAAGCGGAAGAAGCAGGATGGATCGGAAGTTCATGGTCACGCCTTTGGATCAAGGATGACCACCCATGCTAGGCACCTGTATCTAAGGACGGTGCAGCATTCGCGAACGCGATATTAAAACGCTATCAAGATGTCTCGACGATGCCGGCCAGGCGATAGCCCACCTGCAACTCCGTCACTAGGTGACGCGGACGCGCAGGCTGTTGCTCCAGTTTCTGCCGCAGATTCGCCATGTATACACGCACGTAATGCGAACGCGACGCATGGCCCGGGCCCCACACATCGATCAACAGCTGCCGATGGGTGAGCACTTTGCCCTGCCCGCGCACCAGCGCGGCCAGCAAGCGAAACTCGATGGGGGTCAGGTGCACTACCTCGCCGCCGCGCCGCACTTCGTGGGTAGCGAGATTGACTTCGATATCGCCGAAGCGCACCAGCGCGCTGGCCTGCCCGCGTGCACCGGCGAGACTGGCGCGGCGCAGTTGTGCACGAACGCGAGCCACCAGTTCCGGCACGCCAAAGGGTTTGACCAGGTAGTCGTCGGCACCCGATTCCAGTGCGGCCACTTTCTCTGCTTCACTCTCACGCGCGGACAACACAATGATGGGTGCCGACGACCATCCACGCACATCGCGGATCACCACCTTTCCGTCGTCATCAGGCAGGCCAAGATCGAGCACGATCAGGTCAGGCTGGCGGCTGGCGGCGTCAATGCGCGCGTGCAGCGCATCGCCGGCTTCGAACACCGTCATGTCCTCGCGTTCCAGGGCAAGGCGCAGGAAGCGTCGGATGTCGGCCTCGTCTTCTACCACCAGGATGCGTGGCTTGTTCATGCAGAATCTTCCAGGTCGATGGCCGGGGGCTCGCCGGCGGCCAGGATGATTTCGAAGCGTGCGCCATGCGGCATGCGGCGCGATGCTGAAATGCTGCCGCCATGGGCCTCGACGATACGACGCGACAGCGACAGCCCCAACCCCACCCCAGGCACGGCCGATTCACGCGTACCCCGTGCGAATTCGGCAAACAGCAGGTTGATGTCGATACCCGGCGGAAAACCCGGGCCATCGTCTTCCACGCGCAAAATCAGCTTCGAGCCCGTATGGTCGGCTCGGATGTAGAGCGTGGCATCGCCCGGTGTGTACTTTGCCGCGTTGTCGAACAGATTCACGAGGACGCGCTCGAACAAGGTAGCGTCCAGCTCCACCAACGGAAACTCGGCCGGGATGTCGACCACTACCTGCCGTGATCCCAGCGCCGTCGCAGCCAGTGCGGAGCCGACGAGTTCGTCCAACGCATGCCATTGCAGATCCAGCCGCACGCCCTCGCTCTGCAGGCGCGCGGCATCCAGCAGGTTCGCCACCTGACGTTGCATGCGATCGGCCTGATTGACGATGGCCTGCGCTACGTCACTTTCGCCAAGCATGCCGGCCATGCCACGGATGGCCGTCAACGGCGTGCGCATATCGTGCGACACGGCAGACAACAGCGCGTTGCGCAGCCGCTCACCTTCCACACGCAACTGGGTCTCCTGCGCGACCTCGACGAAGTGCACGCGCTCGATGGCAAGCGCAATCAACGACTGGAAGGCGCGCAGCAAGCCGAGCTGTTCCGTATCCAATGGCTGCATGGTCGCGCGTTCGAGCATGAGCACACCACGTGTACGCAGAGGCGTCGTCAACGGCAGATAGGTCGCCTCGTTCGCAGGCAGCGTGTCGGTGCCGCGTCCCGCTGGCAGCCCTTCTTCGAGCACCCATTGGGCGATGCCCGTATCGCCTTGACCGGCCGTTGGCATACGTTCGTCCCTGCCCGGCAGCAATAAGGTGGCCTTGCCGTCGAGCAAGGCGCCGATACGCGTGGCGCAAACGTTGGCGATGTCCTCATCACGCACAGCGACCGAGAGCTCCGTGGCGACGGCCGCCAGTGCGTTTGCGCGTCGTTCGCCCGCTGCCGCGCCCACAGCCTCGGCACGCAGTCGGGCAGCCAGCTGGCCTGTTACAAGCGCGACTACCAGCATCAGGAGAAACGTGAAGAGATATTGCGTGTCCGAGACATGAAACGACCACACCGGGGGCACGAAGAAGAAGTCGAAACTGCCTACGGCGACAACAGCGGCAAGGGCGCCGGCGGCACGCCCCCAACGCAGCGCCACCAGCATCACGGTCAGCAGGAAAACCATCACCACGTTCGACAGATCGAATACACGCAGCAGCAACGCAGCGATGCCGGTAGTAAAGGCGCAGGCTGCCACGGCGTAGACCAGCACGCGGTACTGGAACGCTCGCGGCGGCACTTGTGCGGGGTGCGGGATCATTGGCGGCCATGATAGCCGCCCCCTTGTGGGAGCAGCTATAGCGATGGACCTCCGCTTGTTCACATCAGTGGGGTCAGCAGCAGATCGATCAATTTGATGCCCACAAAGGGCGCAATGATCCCGCCCACGCCATAGATAAGCAGGTTGCGGGTGAGCAGATCCTTCGCCGGTGCCGGCCTGTAACGTACGCCACGCAATGCCAGCGGAATCAGCGCCACAATGATCAGCGCATTGAAGATAACCGCCGAAAGTATGGCGGATGAAGGCGAATGCAGGTGCATGATGTTCAGCGCATTCAGCGACGGATAGGTCGCAACAAAGGCTGCCGGCACAATGGCGAAATACTTCGCCAGGTCATTGGCGACGCTGAAGGTGGTCAGCGCACCGCGGGTCATGATCATCTGCTTGCCGACCTCGACCACGCGCAACAGCTTGGTCGGGTTTGAATCCAGGTCGACCATGTTACCGGCCTCCTTCGCCGCCTGGGTACCGCTGTTCATCGCGACTGCCACGTCGGCCTGGGCCAGCGCGGGCGCATCGTTGGTACCGTCGCCAGTCATGGCTACCAGATGACCTTCGCTTTGGTACCGGCGAATGAGCGCCAGCTTGTCTTCGGGCGTGGCTTCGGCGAGAAAGTCGTCCACGCCCGCTTCCGCCGCGATCGCGGCAGCGGTGAGGCGGTTGTCGCCGGTAATCATGACGGTGGCGATGCCCATGCGGCGCAACTCGGCGAACTGTGCCTTGATGCCCTCCTTCATGATGTCCTTCAGCTCCACTACGCCAAGCACGCGGCGACCATCGGTCACCACCAGCGGCGTGGCGCCGCGCCGTGCGACGTTGTCGACGATAAGATCGACATCGGTAGTGAACGCTCCGCCCAGCGCCTCTACATAGGCGCGCACGGCGGAGGCGGCGCCCTTGCGGATGCAACGCTCGCCCATGTCGATACCGCTCATGCGAGTGCGCGCGGTGAACGGCACGACCACGCTGCCTTCGGGCAGGCCTGGATCGTCCGCACCCAGCCGTTCGCGCCCCAGCGTAACGATCGAGCGGCCTTCGGGCGTTTCGTCAGCCAGCGATGCATAGCGCGCGGCTTCCGCAAGGGCCGCCTCGCTCACGCCATTGGCCGGGTAGAACGCATGCGCCTGGCGATTGCCCAGCGTAATCGTGCCGGTCTTGTCCAGAAGCAACACGTCCACGTCGCCAGCGGCCTCGATGGCACGACCTGAAATGGCGATGACGTTGGCCTTCAACATGCGGCTCATGCCTGCAATGCCGATGGCCGAAAGCAACGCACCGATCGTAGTAGGAATCAGACACACCAGCAGCGCCACCAGCACGGTCACACTGACCACACTACCGTGGCCGCTGAGCGCGACACTCAGTGCGGAGAACGGTAGCAGGCTGGCGCAGACCATCAGAAAGATGGCAGTGAGCGCCACCAGCAGAATCGTCAGCGCGATCTCGTTGGGCGTCTTGCCGCGGCGCGCGCCTTCGACCATCGCGATCATACGATCCAGAAACGCTTCGCCCGGGTTGGCGGTAACACGGATGATGATCCGGTCCGACAACACGCGCGTGCCACCGGTGACCGACGAGAAGTCGCCACCGGATTCGCGCACCACGGGTGCGGACTCGCCCGTCACGGCAGATTCGTCAACCGATGCCACGCCCTCCACCACCTCGCCGTCGGCGGGAATGGTCTCGCCTGCTTCTACCAGCACATACGTGCCGGCGATGATCTCGTCGCTGTTGGCGATATACCAGGTGCTGCCCAGGCGCGGCTCGCGCAACACCTTTGCATGCACGCGTTTTTTGGCCGCACGCAATGCCTCCGCCTGAGCCTTGCCGCGCCCTTCGGCAAGCGCCTCGGCTGCGTTGGCGAACAGCACCGTGAACCACAGCCAGCCGGCGATGGCGAAGATAAAGCCGGCCGGTGCATCGGCCTGGCCGCGCAATGCCTGCACGCCGAGCACCGTGGTCAGAATGCTGCCCAGATACACGACGAACATCACTGGGTTTTTCCACTGTGTGGCAGGCGCCAGCTTGGCGAACGCGTCCCAGATGATCGCGCCCAACCCCGGTGATGCGATGGCCGGCGAAGTATCGACGCTTTCGGGATTGGAAAGTTGAGAAGTGCTCATGGAGGGTTCCGTTCAGCGCGCGCTATCGAGCGCGAGGTTCAGGGCAAGGACGTTGACGCGCGGCTCGCCCAACAGTGCCAGTTGACGCCCCTGTGTCTGGCGATCGATCAACGTATTGATTTCGTCCAGTGACAGATGGCGTGCCGCGGCCACGCGCGCCGCTTGCGCGTACGCGTTGGCCAGGCTGATATCCGGATCGAGTCCCGAGCCGGATGCGGTGACCGCATCGACCGGCACCGGCGCGTTGTCGGCAAGGCTATTCTCCTTGCGGAACGCCGCAACGCGATCACGCACGGTGTCACGCAACTTGGCGCTGGTGGGGCCCAGGTTACTGGCGCCACTTGATGCAGCGTTATACGGCTGGTCGCTCGTCGCGCTGGGCCGGGGATGAAAATAACGTGGCGTGTGGAAATCCTGGCCCAGCACGGCCGAACCCAGCACAGCATCACCCCTGCGCACCAGGCTGCCGGCAGCCTGACGCGGAAAGAGCACAGTCGCGATACCGGTACTGGCTAATGGATACGCAATGCCGGTGACGGCCATGAACAGCACCGCCGACACGAGAACAGGACGAACAAGGGAATGTCTCATGATCATGTCTCAGAAGAACTGGCCGGCGGCCATGGAGAGGTGCTCGACAATCGGGCCCAGCGCCAGCGACGGCAGGAAAGTAAGGCCACCTACCACGACGATCACGAAGATCAGCAGCACGGTGAACAGCGGCGTGGCGGTCGGAAGCGTGCCCTGGCTCTCAGGCACGGTGCGTTTGACGGCCAGTGATCCGGCCACAGCCATCATGGGTAGCAAGGTGAAATAGCGGCCCAACAACATCGCCAGACCAATCGTGGTGTTGTAGAACGGCGTATTCGCGTTGAGGCCGCCGAACGCCGAGCCGTTGTTGGCCGTGCCCGAGGTATACGCATAGATCAGTTCACTGAAGCCGTGCGGGCCGGCATTGCCGAGACTCGACGCTGCCCCTGGCCATAACGCAGCCAGCGCAGTGAAACCGAGGATGCAGAATGGATGCGCAAGCACCGCCAGCATCACCAGCTTCATCTCACGCGCCTCGATCTTCTTACCGAGAAACTCCGGTGTTCGCCCGATCATCATGCCGACCAGGAACACCGTGAGAATCGCAAACGAAACCAGGTTGATGAAGCCGACACCTACGCCACCAAACACATCATTAAGCATCATGAGGAACAGCGGCACCATGCCTCCAACCGGCGTCAACGAGTCATGCATCGCGTTAACCGAGCCGGTGGTGGCAGCGGTGGTGACGGCTACGAAGACACTGGTCTGCGCGATGCCAAAGCGCATCTCCTTGCCTTCCATGTTGCCGCCGGGCTGCAGCGCGCCAGGTGTCTGGTCGACGGACAAGCTGGCGAACATCGGGGTACCGGCACGCTCAGCGGGGTACTCCACCGCAAGAAAGCCCACGAACATCACGATGAATGCCGCAAGGAACGCCCAGCCCTGCGCACGGCGCGACAGCATGCGGCCAAAGGCATAAGTCAGTGCCGAGGGAATCAGAAACATCGCCAACATGTGCAGCAGGTTGGTCAGCGGCGTGGGATTCTCGAACGGATGCGCAGCGTTGGCGCCGAAGAATCCACCGCCGTTGGTGCCGATATGCTTGATGGCCTCCAGACTTGCGACAGGCCCCGTGACGATATGCTGCGTGGCGCCTTCCAGCGTGGTGGCATCCACGGCGCTCGCGAGTGTTTGCGGCATGCCCTGCCACACGTAGACCACCGACAGCACCAGGCAGACCGGCAATAGCAAGCGCCAGATGATGCGACTGAAGTCGACCCAGTAGTTGCCGACGTCACGTGCTTCGCGCTGCGCAAGGCCACGAATGAAGGCGGCGCAACCGGCAATACCCGACGCCGCACTCACCGTCATCAGAAACGTAATGACTGCCATCTGCGAGAAGTTGGACAGACTGGACTCGCCGGAATACGACTGCCAGTTCGTATTGGTGATAAACGACGCCGCTGTATTGAAGACAAGGTCGGGCGTCTGCGCCGCGCGGTGCAACGCATCAAACGGCAGCCAGGACTGCATGCGAAGGATCAGGTAACCCAGCAACAGCATGGCGGCGTTGCTCAGCACCAGGGCCAGGCCATAGGCCTTCCAGTCCATGCCGGCTTTGGAATTGATTCCCAGCAGGCGATAGCCGATACGCTCGGGCAGCCAATCTCCTCCCGTGGTGAGCACATGGGTCAGCCAGCGCCCTGCCACGACGACCAGGCTGGCCATCAGCACCAAGAGCAATACGAATTGGGCGATATCGATGGACATGGGCTCAGATCCGGTCCAGCGCGATGACAAAGCAGGTGGTGGCGGCAAAGAACAGCGCCGCCACCGCCACAAAGACGATGTCGTACATGGGATACCTCAATGGTGAGCTCAGAACCGCTCTGGCTTGAGCAGCGCGTAGAGCAGATAGGCGAACAACGCAAACAACAGCACGCAACCGGTCACGACCATGATGGCGCTCCCGCGGCAGGAGTCAGACGCATGGCGAAATGCCTCTTTAAAGACGAGGCACGCAGCGTAGATCGATGCATTTCAAGACGGCAGGGAGATCGCGGCGAGGTATATCAAGGCCGTATCAAGATTCCGACAAGGCCCGGAAAACTGGGGTCAGAGTGCGCTTTTCATGAGGTCCGGCCTTGAGTTATCCAAAAGTGTGCGCTGAACAAAGCATCCAGGCCCATTGAATGATGGACGTCGTGTTCCAATCTATCCGGTGACCATGTCGCCTGCCGCCGGCATTTCATATACTCAACCGAAAGGGGGATACATATGAAAAAGCGTTGGCTTCTGGCGCTGGCAGCGATGCCGCTCGCCACCATGTGGGCGACTTCGACATCGGCCGCGAATCAACCACCGGTGACAGCCGTACCCATGGGCTATCCGGCCGAGGATCTAAAACAGTTCATGGTCAAGGCAGCGGCGGCCGAAGCCATCGCCGACCCGCTCAAACGTTGTCTTGCCTATCCCGATGTGCCTTCCAGCCATTGGGATAGGGCCGCGGTTCGCGCGTATTGCTACTACCGGCACCAGCCACTCGTATCGCTGGATGACATGCGCCAACTCGTACGGGAAGGCCATGCCGGGGAACTCGATCGCCGGCTGATGGCAGCCCTCGATGCCCAGACAAAGGACGCCGATGCACCATCGCGACTGGACGTGATCTACCGCCAGGCGTTTCTGCATGACGCTGCCGACCTGCGTCCCATGCTTGAGGCCTGGAAACGCGCCTCGCCCAAAAGTGCTTTTGCCTATGCCGCAAGCGGATACGAATACGTGGAGCGTGCACTGGACCTGCGTGGCGAAGAATATGTGGCCAATACGTCGCCCAGCCGGATGCGTAGGATGAAAGAGTTTCTCGTAAACGGCGAGTCCGACCTCTACAAGGCCATCGAGCTGGATCCGCATGTGACACCGACCTATGTCGCTCTGATCCAGGGTGCGAACATCGGCGAGAATCACGATTACGCCGAACGCTTCGTCGAGCAAGGCCTTGCTGCCGCTCCGGCCAACTATGCCATCTACGAGAGCGCCATGCAGACCCGTGAGCCGATCTGGGGCGGCTCGACCGAAGGCATGCAGGCTTTGGCCGAGCAAGCGCGGTCGCATGCGAAGGAAAACCCGATGCTGGTCATATTCCAGTCGGACAAGGATTTCTATCCGATCCGACACTGCGATTGCAGCGCATCCGAGAAGATCGCCAAGGCCAAGGCGCTGTTCAACACCATGTCCAGTAGCGCCGATCTTTGGCACGCCGGTGACGTAGCCGCGGATAACAGCGACCCCTTCTCGGCAATGATATGGCTGTCCGAAACCCTGCGATTCAACCCATGGGCACCACGCGCCCTGGCGCAGCGGTCGATGCAGCTGACCGCGCTGGGCGACCCGGACTGGGCATTGCGCGACGCAGCCGCCGCCATCAAGGCAGCCCCCGCGGATGCCGGTGGCTACAAGGCGCGTGCTGTCGCGTACGAGGCCCTGACAAACTACAAGGGCGCGGCGGAAGCGCTGCAGGCAGCTGAGCAGCGAGACAGTGACGACTCATGGCCGCTGATCGAGCTGGCCAATGTCTATTTCTTCCACACCCATGAGTGGGACAAGGCGTGGAAGACTACCGACAAGGCTATCAAGAAGTTTCCAGACGTGCCTTATGGCTGGGTGCTGCGCGCCAAGTTGCAGGAGGCGACGGGACGCCCTGGCTTACAGGCAACGCTGCACGAGTTCTCCAAGCGCTTCGGTAGCGATCCGCAGCAGCAGGGGAACCTGTCGTGGATGCAAGGAGTGGTGGCGAAGCAGACGCAAAAGGCGCATGGCGACGCGCGTTGATCGAAAGCAGCTGAGGGCGGCGGCATCGAATGGTCATAGTGTAAGGGTCGCCGCTTTGCCACCGGGGATGGAACGGGACACCCATCCTTCGAAAATTCTCGATCGCAATTGCGACGCTAGCGCTTGGCCCGCTCACTTGAATACCTGGCTCCATCAATGGAAGGCCTGATTCTTGGGTATCCCTGATTCCCCTGACGGATAGGGTCCAGCACGAAGCGGCCGCGGAGCTTTCTTTCAAATTTGTTGTTGTGCGAAAACCTTGCCGCCGCTCTTGAACACGAGCGGCGGCAAGTTACGCATATCAGTGCATCGAAGGGCTGTAGCGAACCGTGAGGTACCAAGTGCGGCCCAACTGGTTGTAGTAGTAAGCCGTTTCGTAGTTGTGGTCGAACGCATTCGCCAGGCGCGCTTCTACCAGCCATGACGGCGCGAACGCGTAGCTGGCGCGGAAATCGGTCGTTGCGTAGCCGCCCATCCGATTCACATTGTTGACCTGGTCGTAGCGCTTGCCGGACGCAAAGAACGTACCGCCCACCGAGAACTTGCCGAAGCTGCGATCCACATCGATGCGCCCCGTTTCCTTGGCGCGACGGGGCAGCAGGTTGCCGTCATTGGGGCCACCGTCGTCGTTCTTCGGATTCATCAGGGTCAGGTAGGTCTGCACACGCCAATCGTAGAGATTGAAACCGAACTGTCCTTCGATACCGCGGATCACCGCGCGACTGGTGTTGAACGGGATGAACTCGCTGTTCAACGTGATCAGGTTGTTGATGCGCGTCTGGTAGGCATTGACGCCCCAGTTCCAGTCCGTCAGTTGCTGCGTCAGGCCAATTTCAGCACTGCGCGACGTTTCTGGCTTCAGGTCAGGATTGGAGGTGGGAATGCCGCCAAATGCCGGGAAGTACAGGTCATCGAACGTCGGCGCATGAAACGCCGTGCCGTAGCTGACCGACAGCACCGGCCCTTGCTCGAAGTGATAGCCCCACGCGGCAGCACCGGTATTGTGGTTGCCAAACTGATCGTTGTGATCGTGGCGTGCCGAAAGCTGAATTTCGTTCTGGCCGAACGTGCCCTGGTATTGCCCGAACACGCCGGTGTCGCCAACCGAGGTCCTGCCGAACGCGGTGTCGCTGGAGATATGTTCTTTCTGGTAGTCCACGCCGGCCGTCAACAGCTGGTCGGTCGCCAGGGTGATGTCGTTCTGCCAGGAGGCTTGGTTACGGCGGGAATCGAAATAGCCTGTCGGCGTGCGCGGAAAATAATCACCGAAGTACGTGCCCTGGTAGAACGTGGAGTCTTCGTCCTTGCTCTGTCCGGCGCTCAAGCTCACCTTCCAGATATCCACCGGCGTAAAGCTCAGGCGCGCGCCGGCAACGTGCTGCTCTTCGATCGAATCGTTGCCGCCGAACGGCGAACCGGCGAACTCGGCATTACTCTTGCTGCGCAGCCAGTTGAAGGCCAGCTCGGTGCCGTTGTCCCAGCGGTAGCCAAAGTTGGCAAAGCCGTTCCAGTTGCGATAGGCGTCGTTGCGCGGATCGTCAACAAAGCACGCGACACCACGTTCCGCTGCGCCCTGGCGGCAAGCGGAAATACCGCTGGTGTACTGGCCGCCGAGGCTGGCGTTGTACCAGAAATGCGAGTCGCCACCGGAAAGGCCCGCCTGACTGTTGACGTAGCCATGGCTACCACCGGTCAAGCTCACCGAAGGCGCAATGCCCCCGTTTGGCTGGCCGTGACGAGTGAAAATCTGGATCACGCCGCCGATGGCATCCGAACCATAAAGGCTCGCGCGCGGGCCGCGTACGATTTCAATGCGATCGATCGCCTCGATCGGAATCTGTTCCAGCGCCGGCACGCCTGCACTCACCGAGCCGATGCGTACGCCGTCGATCAACAACAAGGTGTGCGTGGCGTTCGTGCCGCGCAGGAAAATCGAAGCCTGGCCACCGATGCCACCGGTCTGCGCCATCGACACGCCGGGCAAGCCGGTAAACAGGTCCACTACCGACGTTGGCTGCAGCCGTTCGATATCGTCACGCGTAATCAGCGTTACCGACGACAGCGCCTGATCAGACGTGATCGCCGTACGCGTCGCGGTAACCACCACGGTTTCCAGCGTCTTGTTTTGGTCGCTGTCCGCCGCCTGTGCGCCCTGAGCAACAACCACGAGGCCAAGCAGCGCGGCTGCCAGCGGAGTCTTCTTCAACATGTTCGGTTCCCTTGCCGCACGGCCCCGCGCGGCGTAAATAAATAAGCCGGCAACCGAACGCAGTGGAGAGGAATCGAAAAGCGGGCAGACAGACAAAAGAAACGCCAGCACGCGCTCCGAGCCTCGCCCACCGCGAGTTGCCAGAACCATTGCATCAGGCCGGTCTCCGGACTCGCGAGCGGCGCGCGTGGAACGCACGCCATCGAACGATGCCTTCCCATGCCGATCGGCACAGTGGCGTGAAACCGCTCGAAAACTCGCTTACCGTTGCGGGGGCAGTGCCGGCCTTGCTGCGCGAAACAGCGCACCGGCTTCCCGTTTCATCCCTTAGGCAAGGCCCTTGGGACACCTGAAGCACGCGGACTGTAGCCGGTAGAGGGGTGCGTAGCAAACCGCAACCGATACGGCCTGTTTCGGCACTCACCGCCCGTCCCGGGCGGAAGTAACCGTATGTTGGGCCGGGGGTATCTGGCTGGGGGCGTGCAACGCACGCCCTCCCCGATTGCATCCAACTAACTGATATTGTAGATATTCTTTGAACTTTCCGCAGGAAATGGCTGCACTGGAGGCGAGCTATGAAGTATCAGGATGGACAGGAGGTTCTCGCTGGCGATGTTGTCCAGATCGACAGTCAATATCATGGGGTGGTCATCGCCGCTCTCAGTGCGAATAAATAGGTTCACTTCCGGCCCGAAGTGGAGTATCGAACGAGCATTTTGTTGCGTCATCTATTAAGGGGAGAGTTGGATGCGATTTGCTGCCTTGGTTGCGCTCTTTGTAATCTCACGGCTGGTGTACGCAGCTGCGCCAACACCGCCATCATCGCTAGTCGGTCTGTGGCAATTTGGCGAACATACCGTTTGGATAAAGATCAATCCGGACGGAACAGCGCTTCAGTGCCGAGTTGCACCAGGCGGAACGGTTTACGAATCAGAAGGACGTTACGCCCTGCCCCAGGCAATTCATTGGCAAAAAATCTGGGAGACGGACGAAATCACATCGGATGATGGACAGATCACTCTTCATGGAAAATGGGGAAATTTTTCTTACCATCGCACTACAGAAGCCATGAGTCCCACGTGCTCTTCGCCACAAAGCGATGGTCGCACTTCCTGAGCTACGCATACCCGGCTCACCAGTGATCCTCAGTGATGCCGATACCGCTGATTGGCCTGTTTCACTAAACGGGTAAAGCCAGGTCCACCACCATAGCGGACATGGCGATCTGGTAAGGGCTCGGTCTTTCTGAGGATCTAGACCCTCGCGGTTTTCAAGCTTACGGTGATCGCTTATGGCAAAGACGCTCTATTGTTGGCGCTGTAAGCGGGACGTGCCGATGCTCGATGCAGGCGAGTGGATGCGTATCGAGCCCCTTCTCGTCGAGAGGGTGACGGATATTCAACGCTTTAGGCAGACGAGCGGAGCCTCATTGAGCGAGGCACTCAGCCAGGGGTTCGGTGGCGAAGCGCTGGTGCTTTATAGAGAAATGACGGGCGCCATCGAATCAGATCCAGGAAATTTGTGGCATCACCGGATCGATTTACTTGGACCTCCCTGTGAGACATGCAAAAAGCCGTTGCGTACGCCCAAAGCGAACTTCTGCGCGGAATGTGGCGCTCGACACTCATAACCTGGCGCGTGCTTTGACAACCTCAGCATCGCGCTGCCCCTCGCTCAAGGTTTGGCCCGACCGAGGTTAACGGCAGGCGGCATGGGTTTCCACGCTGACAAGGTCGATTTTCGATATACCCGTTCGTCTTTACGGTGAAGGTCGACAAGGCCGAATCAGGAAGGATGAAGAACGATGATTACTGTCTTTGGTGAAGGAAGAGGTTTCCGAGTCGTCTGGTTGCTGGAGGAAATGGGGCTGGCGCACCGATTGAGGCCGGTAGATCTGCTGGCCGGCGTAGAAAAGGACCCGGAATTTCTTGCTATTAACCCGGCCGGATTCATTCCGGCACTTCAGGACGGCGACGTCACGATGGTCGAGTCCATAGCGATCATGGAATACCTGATGGCTCGCTACGGACCAACGCCGCTCGCGCCCGACCCGCACGATTCCGCTTTCCCTGCTTACCAACAGTTCCTCCATCTCGGTGAAGCCGGTCTCGCAGCCTCCATCTACTTCGTCGTGGGTGCACGCAATTTTGCACCAGAGTCCGAGCGACAGAACTGGAGCGCTGGACAGGCGCTAAGCGTTTTCGAGAGCCGCCTGACGTTGGTGACGCGTCAGCTTGCGCATACTCCCTATCTTGCCGGCGAGACGTTCACCGCTGCCGACATTTCGGTGACCTACGCCCTGGAGCTGGCCCAAAGAAGCGGAGGCGTCACCCTCGGCGAGGTAGAGCGGTCTTATATGGCTCGTACCAGCGCACGCGAAGGCTACAAGCGCGCCATGGAGACATGCCAAGCCAGGAAGGCATGGCTCGCTAATACGGCATAACGGATCGCCGCGGATAGCTACTTCTTCAGTGAGCCTGGGCTATCCGTTCAAGACCCAAAACCGGCATCATTGATAGCATCGGTGGCTATCCAGACAAGCAGCTGACGCTTGGAAGGGTCTTTCGAGAGAGTCACTTTCAACCCGGAACAACAAACAAACGGATCACGCACTGCGAGGCTAAACGGATGCCCAAATCGGTTACTCGCCAACAACGCCGGTTAGCGCAGAGGCGTGACGAAAAACAGAGAGCATCCTCTGAGAACGCGCAAACAATCGTGGCTCGTAGAGTCGCTGCGAAAGAAGCCTGGAGCAACCGGCACGCCATACCCCACACCCCGTGGCAAAATTTCATACTGGGCTGCAATGCCTTGTTTATCAGACTCTGGTGGCCACTGAATTTATGGATATATCCGCCAGACAGTTCTACGAAACGAGAGCGGCGCACAAAACGCTGAGTCGTGAATGTCCGTTTTCGCCCTCCATATACCCGCCGTAGACAAACTCGCGACACTTCGCAGCTGAACCATTACCGTCCGATTTTCCGATCCAGATGCGCGGATTCTGAGCGTTAGACACGATTTAGCTATCTCCACGCTCCTTTGCACGCAATTCATCCTGCCGCAAGGAATTGCAGGGCACACTCGCGCTGGCAATGATCCCGGCCTTGTGCCTCGTACGGAGATAGACCCATGCGCAATTCTGCCCTGTTCCTGGCCGCTTCCCTCGGGCTTGTCATGGCTTCGCACGCCATCGCTTCCGATCGCCCCGATCCCGGAAAGCTGACGACCCACTGCCTGGATGCTGCAGCGAAGAAATTCGACGTGAAGAATGACTACATCCAACTGCAGCCGATTCAGGCCGCTGACGCCGGCTATTCGATCGCGGGTGTCGCCGATGCCGGCATGGATGGCAAGAAGAATTTCACCTGCCAGTTCGACAAGAAGGGCAAGTTGGCCAATTTGGTTCCCGAAGGCAAGTAAGCACAGTGCAGTAAGTGCCGTACTCACGCGCGGCACCTACCTTAGAGAACCTATAACCTCACCATGATCGTCATCCCGGCGCAGGCCGGGATGACGACTAGGGATACACCGATTTCCCCAGCTACAAAGCAGCACGGGTCGATAGCGTTCCTGCATGACATAAGAAGTCGGGCATAAGGGATGGACGCGGTTAGCTTTTCTTCACGATCTCCGTCCCGTTATCAATGTTTCTCGAGTCATTTCAAAAGACTCACCCGCCCCCCCCTCCGAGCAAATACATCTTCATCACGCTGGCTGTCTTTAAGATTCAGCCATGGCGTGACAGAGGGTGACGTGATGGAACTTCACACGCGAATCGAACAACGTGGCGATGGCTTCTGGGTGGCTGCTGGCTTGACGAGGCTGGACACTCAGCTATTGGGCCCCTTCTCCACACGCGAAGAAGCGAAAGTGCAGGAGATCAAAGCCCGCATGGATCTCCGTCTGCGGGCTGCACGATCAGCTCGTACCGCCTAAACGACGCGTACCGCCTAAACGACCCGAGCGCCGCGGCGCTATGCGCGTCCCTCCGGATGGGAAGCGGGGCCATCGAGCGGAAGTGAGCGCCACGCCCCGTCGCTGCCTTCGATGCGCACCTCGATCATGTCGCCTTTGGTCGCCGCGAAGGCCGCCAACTTGATGCTGTGCTCGCGCGCCTTGGCTTCGCTGTCGAACCGTGCATCCGGCCTTCCCGCTTGCCTCACCAACCACATTCGACCTCCCACGGGTGGGTGGCAGATGTAAATGGTGGCGACGGATGGGAGAGGAGTCTGGGGCACTCAGGAGACCTTGGCAGAATGAGGATGACTTGCGCGTGTCGACATTCCACGCGCGTGCCTTCAGTTCATCCCTCATGCTGTCAACTGCTCGTGACTGTGCTGACACACACGCCTCGATGTGAATCATTGACGACGTGGTCACCCCTGCTCGTCCATGGTGGGCTTATGCGCCGGGACCTTGATCCATGAGTGGACCTTCCGCCACGTCGTCCGATTCGTCGCACGCTACACAGCGCCAGCAGTCCAGGACGGTGGTGTGGGCCGCGCTGGCAGGCAACCTCGCCATCGCCCTGGCGAAGATCGTGGCAGCGTGGCTCACCGGCAGCTCGGCCATGTGGAGCGAAGCCATCCATTCGTTGGTGGATACGGGCAATCAGTGGTTGATGTTGCTAGGCATGCGCCGCGCCGCACGCCCTCCCTCGGAGGCGCATCCGTTTGGGCACGGCCTCGAGCTCTATTTTTGGTCCTTCGTCGTGGCCATCCTCATCTTCGGTCTCGGCGCGGGGGTATCGGTCTACCAAGGCATCGAAAAGATCATCAACCCCCACGCTATCCGCGACGTATGGGTCAGCTACGTGGTGCTGGGAGCCAGCCTCGTGTTTGAAGGCAGCGTATGGGTGTTTGCCCTACGCGCATTCCGTCGCCAGAAGAAGCACATGGGATGGGTGCGCGCCATTCGCGCCAGCAAAGATCCCACGGTATTCACGGTGTTGTTCGAAGACACAGCGGCCTTGTGCGGACTGGTCGTGGCGCTGGTCGGCATCACCGCCTCCGTAGTCACGGGCAACCCGCTCTATGACGGAGTGGCATCGTTGGTGATCGGGCTGATCCTTGCGGCGACGGCGGCATTGTTGGCGAACGAATGCCGCGGTTTGCTCACGGGAGAGGCTGTGGCTCGTTCGGTGCGTGACGACGTCCACGCGCGATTGCTGGCGCAGCCCGAAATCCGGGCAGTGCATAGGATGCTGACCATGCACTTCGCGCCTCACGATGTCCTGCTGACGGTGAGCGTGGCCTTTGAGGACACCCTGACCATTGTCCAGGCCCAGGATGCTGTCGCCCGCATTGAAGATGAGATCAGGCAGGCGCACCCCGAAATGCGGCGTATCTTTATCGAACCTCGCAAGGAACTCAGCGTCGCCGCAGACGCCACCGCCCTGGCGAACTAGCACTCCAACTTCCTACGACCGGACCATTTCAGCCCGCTCGCACAGCGAGCCGTCGTTGTCTCCCGCAGGAATTTTTCACGGTTCCGTCCGCTCCCCGGCCCTAGCTTGAGGCCATGCCGACACCGAACGACTCGAAGCAAACCTCCTCGCCGTTCGGCTTTCTCGAGCGATTGAGCGCCGGGCTCATCACAGGTGCGGCCGATGACGACCCCAGCGGCATTGCCACCTACTCCCAGGTCGGCGCCAAGTTTGGCTATGCCACGCTGTGGACCATTTTCCTCACCATGCCGCTGATGATTGCGGTACAGATGGTCGCCGCGCGCATTGGGCGCGTATCGGGGTTTGGTCTGTTCGACAATCTTCAAAAGCACTATCCGACGTGGCTGATCTATCCGCTCACCTTTTTGCTGATCGTCGCCAACGTCATCAACCTCGGCGCGGACATCGGGGCGATGGGGGCCGGCTTGAAGCTGCTGATCGGCGGCTCGGCGATTGCGTATGCGCTGGCCTTTGCGCTTGCGTCGATGCTGCTTCAGGTATTCATCCCGTTCTCCAGATACTCGCCCTATCTCAAAGTGCTGACCATCAGCTTGTTTGCGTACGTCGCCACCGTGTTTGTGGCCAAGGTGCAGTGGACGGACGTGCTCAGGGGCACGGTGATCCCCCAGGTCCAATGGACGGCCGAATATGCGATGGCGGTAGTCGCCGTATTGGGCACCACGATCAGCCCGTATTTGTTTTGCTGGCAGACCGCCCAGGAGGTCGAAGAGATCCGCGCCAGCAGCGAACGTGAGCCGCTGAAGCACACCCCGCACCAAGCCGAGGATGCGTTCAAACGCATCCAAGTGGATACGGTCATCGGCATGGTGTTCTCCAATATCGTGGCGTTCTTCATCATCCTGACGGCCGCGGTCACGCTCCACGCCCACGGCAAGGTCGATATTCAATCCTCAGCCGATGCGGCCGAAGCCTTGCGCCCGATCGCGGGGCGGTTTGCGTTCTGGCTGTTTGCCGCCGGCATTATCGGCACCGGATTGTTGGCATTGCCGGTGCTGGCCGGAGCGACGGCCTATGCCGTCGCCGGTGCACTCCATCGGCCTTATGGCCTGGAACACAACCCGACAAAAGCCAAAACCTTCTATGGCGTATTGGTTGTCGCCATGATTATCGGCGCGGCGCTCAACCTTACCCCAATCGATCCGATCAAGGCGCTGTATTGGAGCGCCGTGGTCAACGGGGTGGCTGCAGTGCCGGTCATGGTGTTAATGCTGTTGCTCTCGCACAACAAGGACGCCATGGGCGATTACCAGGTGAAAGGCTGGGTGCGTTGGTTGAGTTGGTTGGCTACCGTGATCATGGGCGTGGCCGCCATCGTGATGTTTGCCACCATGGGCAAATCGTCTTAAAGCATCTTATTGAACCCCGACATTGCCCCTCGCTGCCTGTCATCGATGTGGTCGTGGCAGCACCTGGCCAATAGACCAACGCTGTCGTTGCGGTTGAGGATCGACTTGGCGGAATATGGCCGTGGCATCTGCCGCGGCGGAAGACCCAGGGGGCCGTCAACCGCAGATCGCTCAGGCAAGCCAACCATTCAGGGGCGAAGAAGACATGATCAAGGCGCAGGCGCGTAGGTGTGGTCAGATTTTCTTTCTTGTAGCCTGCGGGGCGATATTCACCGCAAGTGCCCAGCAAGCGTCCACCTTGGCAGCCAGCCTGCCCGAGCGCCATACCGAATCGCTCAAGCTCCATGAAGCAAAGCACTACGCCGAGGCCGCTGCAATCCTTGAGCCATTCTATGCCGCTGGCCCCAATGGCATGGATTGGGGCTGGAACGCCGCCATGTATGACCTCGCATGCGAGGAAGCGCTAGCGGGGCGCAAGGAAAAGGCGATGGAAGTTCTCATCGCCTCGCAAGCCAGAGGCGGCAGCGTTCCCGCAGAACATCTGGCAACAGACACGGATCTCGCATCGCTACACGATGACCCGCGATTCACACAGCTTGTCGCGACCGCGCGCAATCGCGAACGCCTATGGGCGCAGGAGCCTGGGCAGGCCATACCCTTCGCGCCGAACCTGAGCGACGACGCCAAGGTCGCAGGGCTGTCCACTGTGTGGTCGGAGGCACGCTTCAACTTTGCATTCTTCGAGCGGCAACCCGACCTGGACTGGAACCAGACCTACGTGGACTTCATGTCCAAAGTGCGCGCAACAACATCCACCGAAGAGTACTACCGCGTGCTGATGCGGTTCGCGGCGCTGCTGAAGGATGGCCACACCAACGTGTATCCGCCCGAGTCCATTCAAGACGCGTTCTATGGCAGGCCTGGACTACGCACGAAACTTGTGGAGAACGCTGTCGTAGTGACGAGAGTCGATGATCCAGCGTTGGTCGCACAGCAGTGGCGTGTGGGCGATGTGCTTCTGAAGATCGACGGTGAAGACATACGAAGCTATGCAGAGCGCGAGGTCGCGCCGTATCAGAGTTCCTCGACACCACAGGATCTGCAGGTACGCACCTATGATTACTGGTTGCTCAGTGGGCACGCCGGCAGCCAGTTCCACATCACCGTGAAGAACGCCCAAGGCAAGCAAGAGGAGCGCTTGCTGACACGGCTGACGCTGAAGGAGCAGTCGAAACTGGGCAAGAGTGCGAATCCTTTCAAGATGAGATCAGACGGCATCGCCGTCCTCACGATTGACGAATTCGAGGACACCGAGGGAACGAAGGCACTGCTCGCGAACTTGCCGGCCATCAATGCTTCCAAGGGGCTGGTCATTGATGTCCGTGCCAACGGCGGCGGCAGCACGCCCGTGGATTTGCTGCAGGTATTGGCGAGCAAGCCGATTCCCGGCCCCAAGATGCGAACGCGCAGCTACCTGGCATCAGACCGAGCGCGTGGCGTGTTGCCTGGGTGGACAGACCTTGCTCCCTTCGAGGTCCCAGCTGACCCTGCACACCACGTTAATGTGCCGGTTGCCGTACTGACCAGTGCGAAGACCTTTTCAGCGGCGGAAGATTTCGTTGCGGCATTCGGTGCCATGCATCGGGGCATCACCGTGGGAGAAACAACCGCGGGAAGCACCGGACAACCACTTCCCTTCCGCCTGCCCGGCGGCGGTAGCGGGCGCGTCTGCACCAGAAATGACCGCGCCTCCGATGGAACCGTGTTCGAAGGCGTGGGCCTGCATCCCACCATCTCCATTTCGCCCACCATCAAGAGCATTCAGGGAAGCAAGGACGTTGTACTGGAGCGCGCAGCGGGGGCACTGTTAGCGGCAAAGTGATGCGGCGACTAATGCAGTGCACGCGCGGTCAGACACCACGCGTGTTGCAATGCCTGAGCTATATTCGGCAATCGGTAACACCGCTTCGACGACTAGCCCGGTGAGAGGGGTTTTCCGATGCATGATCCGAATATGTCTGGCCGCCGCAACTTTCTTCGAGCGTCCGTACTCACAGCACTGACGTCGTGGTTACCGATAGAGACACTCCACGCCGCAGCAGCTCCCAGCGTCGCAGTGTTTCCGCCGGCTCCACTCGCACCGCAACCGTTTCAGTTGCTTCCGGCAGGCTCGATTCGCCCATCGGGTTGGTTGCGCCGCCAATTGGAGACGCAAGCTGCAGGCCTCGGCGGCCGGGTGGACGAGACCTGGCCAGACCTGGGGCCTAACAGCGGCTGGCTCGGTGGTAAGGGCGAGTCATGGGAACGCGGGCCGTATTTCGTCGATGGCTTGCTGCCCCTGGCATGGCAGCTCGATTCGCCAACGCTGAAGGCGAAGGCACAACGATTCATCGATTGGACACTCGAAAATCCGTGGCCCAGCGGCATGTTCGGGCCGAAAAGCAATGACGACTGGTGGCCACGCATGGTCATGCTGAAAGCGCTGACCCAGTATCAGGAGCTGACCGGCGATGCGCGCGTGCTGCCCTTTATGACGCGTTACTTCCACTACCAATTGGGCGCATTACCGGAACGCCCGCTGCGCGACTGGGGCCGCATGCGCTGGCAGGACGAGGTAGCGTCTGTTCTCTGGCTATATTCGCGCACGCAGGATCCAGAACTTCTTGAGCTGGCGGCGTTGTTAAAGAAGCAGGGTTACGACTGGCAGGGCATGTATTCGAATTTTCCATTCCGGGAAAAAACCGATGCGAAGCTGCTCGAAGCCAAGGGCGGCACGAACGTCTTCATGGTAGATGACGGGCTGCAGGTGCACGGCGTCAACATCGCGCAGGCGCTCAAGGCATCGCCGGTATGGTCGCTGATCTCACGCGACGCGAACGACCGAGCCGCCATCCATCACCAGCTTGCCATGCTCGACCGCTACCACGGCCTGGCCAATGGCATGTATTCCGCCGACGAGCATCTTGCCGGGCGCAATCCATCGCAAGGCACCGAACTGTGCACAGTCGTGGAGGCCTTATATTCGCTGGAGGTAGCGCTCGCGATCACCGGCGACGCTGCCCTGGGCGACCGAATTGAACGCATCGCTTACAACGCGTTGCCTGGCGCCTTCACCGACGACATGTGGGCACACCAGTACGACCAGCAGCCCAACCAGGTGGAATGCAGCCTGCACCGCCGACCATGGACGACCAACGGCCCCGAAGCGAACCTGTTCGGCCTCGATCCACACTTTGGCTGCTGCACCGCCAACTTTCACCAAGGCTGGCCAAAGCTGACGGCAAGCTTGTGGATGGCCTGCGCCGACGGCGGCCTCGCCGCGACGGTCTACGCACCCTGTCGCGTCAGCACAGTGGCGCGTGGAGTACCCGTCGAGATCGAACAGGACACCGACTATCCCTTCCGGGGCGATATCGCTATTACGTTGCGACTGGCATCACCAGTGACATTTCCCCTGCGTCTGCGCCTGCCGGCCTGGTGCCGCTCCCCGTCGGTGCGAATCAACGGCAAGTCGACGAAGGTGGACTCCGGGGAAGGCTTCCTTACGGTGGAGCGTCAATGGACTGCCGGCGATACGATCCAGCTATCGTTTCCCGCCGAAGTCGTTACCGAAACGGGCTATAACGACTCGATAAGCTTCAGCCACGGCCCCCTGGTGTTCTCGCTGCCAATCGGGGAAGCGTGGGTCAAGTGGCGCAAACGGGGCCTTACCAATGATTGGCAGGTGTATCCGACCTCACAGTGGAATTACGCCGTAAGCACCGACAGCACCGTGGAGCAGCATCCGATCGGCGCGCTCCCATTTGCTGGTGCGAGCCCGGCGGTGACGCTCACCGTGAAGGGACGGCTTGTGGCGTGGAAAGCGCAGGAGGGAGCGGCCGACCCCGTGCCCATGAAGCCGGCGATGGAGGATGAGCCATACACCACGCTGCGCCTGGTGCCGTATGCAGGCGCAAAACTGCGTATCACTTCGTTTCCAGCGTTGACTGCTTGAAGTGTCGGCGCAGCTGTTTGCATTACCCCGCGCAGATTTCTCGACAAAATTCCGAGAACGCCTCGACTGCCGCCGGAGCCAGGCGGCGCGATGGTCGCATGATGTAGAGCGGAAACGTCTCGCCCGGCCAGTTGGGAAACAACTCGACAAGCGCACCACTCGCGAGCAACGGTTCGATACCCAGATAAAGCAGTTGCGCTATACCCACCCCGGCCACGCACGCCTGCACCATCGTGTCGACGTCAGTGAGCGTCAGGTGCCCCTTTGTTTCGACGGGAAGCACCTCAGTGCCACGTTGAAACTCCCAGGGGAATGGCTTGCCACGTCGGGGATCGATGTACTGAATGCAATCGTGCTCTATGAGCTTGGATGGTGTTTTGGGCCGTCCGTGCCTGGCGATGTAGGCAGGCGATGCTACCGTCAGCACTCTTGTTTCCAGCAGCAGCCGCGACGACATCGTGGAAGCCGGTTGCGGCCCAAAGCGCACCGCGACATCGATGCCTTCGGTGACCATATCGCCGACATCCGGTTGCTGCAAAATCGTCAACTCCAGCGCCGGGTAGCGCTCTCGCAAAAGAGGCAGCTTCGGCGCGAGTACGTAACGCGCAAAGATGGGATTGAGGCTCACCCGTAACGCGCCGCGCACCGTTGCAGCGGCCCCCGTTGCGAAATTCGCTGCTTCCTCGATGCCTTCAAGATGCGGTGCAGCGCGTTCGTACAGACGAGTTCCCTCATCTGTTAGGTGCAGCGTCCGGGTGGTGCGATTCAACAGCCGCACCCCCAACCGCTCTTCGAGCCTGGCGACCGATCGGCTCACCCCAGATGCGGATAGCCCAAGCATCTCGCCTGCTCGACTGAAGCTGCCCGCCTCTACGACGGCGGCCAACACGCTCATGCCCGACAGCAACCGTCCATCGAAGCTCATGGAGCCTCCATTTGTGAATTTTAGCAAAGATGATTTGAATGACTCTACCTTTATCAAAGATAGGCCACAACCTATCTTTGCGCCCAACGGTACGGATCGATGGGCTGACAAGGGCTCCAGGCCGATACCGCCACAGCGCAACGATCGACCCACTTATCGACCAATGGAGACCCTCCCATGTCCGGTTTCGCACGCAACACCCTTTTCAAGGGCGGCACCATCTTGACGATGGATGCCAAGGTTCCCAACCTGGCGATCGGCGACGTCCTCGTCCAGGGAGATCGCATCGCAGCCATTGGGCCGGACATCCGAACCGACGATGCCGAGATCATCGACGCCTCGGGCAGCATCGTCCTGCCGGGGCTGATCGATGCCCATCATCATGCGTGGCTCGGCGTGATGCGGCGCCTTATGCCCGACGTTGATGATCTGTTCGCTTATATCGACGTTGTTGCCGAAAAGTTGGGCGCGCACTACCGCCCGCTGGACATGTATCTGAGCACGAAGCTGACGGCCATCGCATCGCTCGACGCAGGCATCACCACCATCATCGACGCCTGCCACAGTTCGCGCACCCCCGAGCATACTGATGCAGCTCTTGATGCGCTTGATAACGCCGGCATCCGGGCGTTGCATATGGTCGGCGCCGCCATGGACAAACAGGCCTCGGCGGCCCATTTACCGAAGGATCTCGAGCGTCTCGCGCTCAACTGGAACCATGGCGATGGTCTCGTTCGGGTTGGCTTGTTCGGGCAACTCAAACTCGACTGGTGGAAAATCGCGCGCGAACTCGACATGCGCATCCTGACCGAATTCATCGGTGACCTCGCCAAACTTTCACCGGAATTTGCACAACCTGGCGTACTCGGGCCGCACAACATCTTCAACCATTGCACACGCGTGCCTGAAGAAACGTGGAAGCTTTTCGCACAGGCCGGCGTCAACATCACCGTCAACCCGCGTTCGGATGCGCTGTTTGGCTTCGATGATGAGACGTTCGCTTATCAGAAGGCTATCGACTACGGCTTGAAGCCCGCGCTTGGCATTGACCTGGATACCGCTTTCGGCAGCGACATGTTCGGCGAGATGCACGCGCTGTTCGGGCAGCAACGGTCAGCCATGCGCTATCGCCGCTTCCATGATGAGGCAAATGTGCCGGCTCCGATCTCGGTGAATGCAGTGCTGGAAGCAGCAACGGTCAATGGCGCGCGAGCCGCAGGGCTCGAAGGTTCCATTGGCACGCTGAGCCCTGGCAAACAGGCCGACATCATCATGATTCGAACCGATGGCGCCGCGGTCTTCCCTGTGACCAACGCGATCGGCACGGTCGTGCAGGCTGTCGAGCGCTCGGATGTCGACACCGTAATGGTCGCCGGCGAGATCCGTAAGCGCGCTGGCAAGTTGGTAGGCGTCGATATGGCGCGACTCTCCGCCGATGTCGTTGCTTCCCGCAACTACTTGCTCAAAGCGAGTGGATATCGCCCGGACCTCTTCCGCACGTCCCCAGCTGCCGCGGAAGCGTCGGTCTAATTCGAAGGCGTCGCCAAGGGGACCCGGCGACGCCTCGATCCTCATCAACTGAGATCGTGGAGGCTGTTATGTCAGCGCCCGCTGCAAACGATATGAGCCTGCTCCAAGCAGAACCGGCTCATCTGTCTCGCCCCGCACCCGGCATCATTGCGGCACTGTTCTGCGGCTATCTTGCAGTCGGCCTGCCCTTACCGGTCATTCCGCTGTTCATTCATGAGCAACTCAATTTCAGCAATTTTATCGTCGGTATTGTCATCGGCATTCAGTTCGTCGCAACCGTGCTGACGCGTGGCTATGCCGGTCGGCTGACCGATCATCACGGAGGCAAGCGATCAGCTCTTCAGGGCGCGGTAGTGTGCGCATTCGGGGGGCTTCTCTACCTCATTGCGGCGAGGCTCGGTCAGTCGCCCGCAATGAGTCTCGCCGTAGTCATCGCCGGTCGTCTGGTTGCCGGGTTCGGCGAGAGTCAGTTCGTCACCGGCTGCGTCTCCTGGTCGATCGCGTCGGTAGGCCCCCAACGCGCGGGCATGTCCATGTCGTGGACCGGCATCGCCATGTTCGCAGCACTGGCTATCGGCGCGCCGGTCGGCATGATGCTCTATCAGGCCTATGGGCTTCAAACGGCAATGATTGCGTGCATCGTCGCACCGCTCATTGCCGCGGTGATTGCGCTGCGTGGTAAATCCTACTCAAGTTCAGCTGGCCAACGCCTGCCGTTCTACCGGGTCATCGGTCAGATCTGGCGAGAGGGGTTTGGCCTCATGTTGCAGGGCGTTGGCTTATCGGGTCTCACGGCTTTCGCATCGCTTTACTTTGCCGCAAAGACATGGAGCTATGCAGGCTTGGTCATGACGGCTTTTGGCGCCGGCTTCATTCTCGTGCGCCTGGTGCTAGGGCATTTGCCGGACAAAATGAGCGGCTATCGCGTTGCGCTCTGGTCATTGGTCATCGAGGCGATTGGTCAGGCCATGGTGTGGAGCGCTCCTTATGAAGTTATCGCTCTCATAGGCGCGTTCGTCACGGGTCTCGGCTGCGCACTTGTGTTCCCGGCGCTTGGCGTGGAGGCGCTCAAGCGGGTAGCGCCGGCCAATCGTGGCAGTGCCATGGGCGCTTTCGTCGCGTTCCTCGACATTGCTTATGGGGTATCCGGTCCTGCGGCGGGCATTATCGCCGGACATTTCGGTTATGCCGCCGTCTATCTTTTTGGCGCCGCCTGCGCACTGCTGGGTGCGGGCCTTGTGCTCACCGTTCGTGCGCCGCAACCTTGAAACATAAACGATCGGGCCGGCGCGATTGCTTACCGGCGTCGGTCATAGGAGAAATGAACATGTCACGTATCTTTATTTCGGGCTCGTCTACCGGCCTTGGCTTGATGACTGCCGAACTGCTCTCAAGCCAAGGCCACAATGTTGTCATCCACGCTCGCAATGCCAATCGCGCCGAAGATGCTGCACGCGCCCTACCTGAGGCGGAAGCTGTCGTCATCGGCGACCTGGAAACCATCGCAGGTACAACGAGCGTCGCAGCGCAAGTCAACGCACTCGGGCGCTTCGATGCAGTCATCCACAACGCCGCCGTGGGATACCGTGAGGGGCCCCGCACTACGTCCGATGGTTTGCCGCATGTCTTCGCAATCAACACCCTATCGGCTTACCTGCTCACGGCACTGATCGAGCGCCCCAAGCGACTCGTCTATCTCAGCTCCGGCATGCATCATCATGTCGATGCCCATCTGGACGACATCCTGTGGAAAAAGCGTCGCTGGGATGGCTCTTCCGCCTATGCCGAGAGCAAGCTCCACGATACCGTGCTTGCCTTCGCCATCGCCCGGCGCTGGACAGATGTTCTGTCCAATTCATTGGAGCCCGGTTGGGTGCCGACCAAGATGGGTGGGCCCGGCGCACCCGACGACATGGACAAGGCGCACCTCACCCAGGCCTGGTTAGCGGTGAGCGACGATCCGGAGGCGCAAGTCACTGGGAAGTATTTCTATCACCTCAAGCGGATGAAGCCTAATCCACAGGCCTATGACCCTGCGCTGCAAGATCGTTTGCTGGCCATTTGCGCTGAAGTTTCGGGCGTAGCGATACCCGCTTGATCCAATCGTGCCTGTGCTCTGAATGGCTCTTAGCAATATCGCAGCCTGTGGCATTGTGGGTCGGAGACAGCACTTCGAAAGTCACGCAGTGGCGCCCGTACCTTTACCGTGTCTCCGACCCCATGCACTCGTCTGACCCCTAGGCCACCGCTGGAGCCCGATTCCCAATCATCACTTGTCTTTTCGAAGCACCACATGCGTGGCGAGGTCAGTTGCCTCATGTTCGGCAACGCGATAACCGAGCGATGGCAGGTCGATGCCAGCGAACATCGCTTCGCCGCGCCCGAGCACCACTGGCGAGATCGCGTACTGCAGTTCGTCGACTACACCAGCTTCAATGTATTGCCGCACGGTCGATACGCCGCCACCAATCTTGATATCCAGCCCGCCAGCCGCCGCACGCGCATCGCGCAACGCAGCTTCGATGCCGCCGGTAACAAAATGGAACACCGTACCGCCTTCCATTTCAATCGACTTACGCGGATAACGGGTCAGCACAAAGGTAGGCGCATGATAAGGCGGATTGTCGCCCCACCAGCCCCTCCATGAATCATCTGGCCACTCACCGCGAACGGGCCCGAACATGTTGCGACCAAGAATAAACGCACCAAAGCCTTCCATCGCGCGGCGCGCGTAGCTCTCGTCGACACCGTCCGAACCGCCCTCCTGGCCAGTCATGGCCCTGAATGTGCGCGTGCCAAAAAACCATTGGAACAATTCCCGCCCACGCTTGCCCAGCGGATCGTCAAGGCTTTGCTCCGGACCGGCGCCGAAACCATCGATAGATACGGAAAAACCTGCGACGCGTACCTTGCTCATGAGCTGCTCCGGGTTGTCGACCGGTGGGATGTTGCCACATGGCAGCTGGCCTCAATAGTTCCGAGGAACCAGAACCTGCAGTTACATTGGCCCTACGCGGCTTTGCGATGACAGGTGCCAGAAAATACCTGGCCACCATCCAGTCCCCCCAGGGCGAAGGTCATATGCGCCGTGTCCATGTCGAAAGTGAATGTCTGTGTTCCCATCCACTTGGGAAACGTGGAAGTGATGGTTAGCGTCTTGCCTTTGATAGCGGCCTCACAGGTAGCACCTTCTTCATGACGGCAGACCCCCTCCATTTGACCGAACGTTTCCAGCTGAATCTTGGTGGCGTCCGGGTTCGAGTAGACAAGCATGCGACGACGGGCCGATGACTGACCGAACATGCTGCCTTGCGTCCAGGTGCCGTCGCAAACAAGTATCTCGCCTGGCTTATCTGTCGTAACGCTGATTGATGTGCAGGCACTCATGCTTAAGGGGACGAATATCGCAGCGAATAACATCATTAACTGGCGCATATATCCTAGAGGTCCTTTCTTTATGTTCGCCATGAATTATGAAGATATTCTGGACCGAATTCAAAACAGCGGATGTCCCGTTGCTCAACCGTTTCATCTGTCTGCTAGACGTGATGAAATGACATAGACGCCAACAAGTAACTGGATGGCAGGACGAACTCAAACCATGTCTTCGATCTCGGAATCTTTTGAGCAGGCTGTTCAGCGATACAGACGGCACGGACAAGTCGCGGCGTGCGGCTTCACACTTTTTATGCTGTCTATAAGCGGCAGGCGTTTTTGTGGGCAAAGGGCATCTGCCAGTGTTCTTGGTCTTCGCATTGATAGGTTGGCTCACGGTCTTTATCGCCGCTGTTACCGCCCCTTCGCTTAAATGTCCTAAGTGCGAGGAGCTAGTTGCCCGCACCAAAGGCGCCCATTGCCCGACATGCGGTAACCAGTCCTTATCGCAGCGTAGCTGGCTGTATGTCCGCTCGTGTTCCAGCTGCGGGCAAGAACTAAACTATGGCAAAGGCGCTCGTCGCTTCAAGATTCACTGCTGCATGCATTGTGGTACGCATCTGGACGCGAGGGGCTTGTAAGGAGCCGACGCGCTTCCGCCACCCGAGCCACGCACTGCATAGACACCTTGGATTTTGTAGATGGCAAATCTATTGGCTGAAGTAGATAAGTTCAGGAGTTGGGCGATTACCAACCCAAGCACCGGGCGATACGGTGAATGGGAGTGTGACTATATGGAGTGGGCAGCTCTTCACGACGCTGTCCTCAAGTTTGTCGCCAACAGGCCCTTTGATGCTTGGAGCCGCACTGAGTGCGCACAGGTCCTGTACGCCATTGCCCGTGACAACGAGATTCAATACCTCTCGAGGGAGATCAGAAAGCGACACCCGGAGCTTTTGCAGCCTCTTGCCCGAGCCGCGCTCGACATAGGTGAGCGTGATGATCGTTGGCAGCTGGCGGTTGAGCTGCGCTACCTCGGCGCCGAGTCAGAAGTATTGCTCCTGGAAATGACTCGCGACGAGAATGAATATGTCCGGCGCCATGCGCTCGAGTCACTGCTCCGGATCGGCTCGCCAGCTGTTGAGGAAGTGGCCATGGCAGCCTGGCATCGACCAGATGCGGAGCAGCAATGGTCCCGAATGATGGCGCTCTACTGCCTTCACCATATGGCTTCACCACAACTTGAGGGCCTGTTGGCACAAGCTGAAGTGGACGAACGAGAGTTCCTTCGCGAATATGCCATTCGGATTCGCCGAGGAGAGTCTCTTGACTAGTATCCTCAAGCCTAGGGAATAGAAATGACGGGAGAACGGGACATCCATCACTCCATGGGTCAGCCCATTTCTTGGGTGTCCCAAATATCCTTTCCAGATATCGCTTTTAACGCAACCCCACAGCTGCTGAGGCTACGTAGAAGTTCAGGCGCCAGATGATCGATGAGATACATTAGGAACCTTTAAAACCTCTCCCATCTGTCGTCCCGGCGCACGCCGGGATCCAGTGCCTTGCGCCTCAGTGTTCGGAAGACGCGGGACCCCGGCGTTCGCCGGGGCGACGATGGAAGCAGAGGTAATTCGAGGCCACCTTCGACCGTTGAGTGGGCCGGCTCGAAAGCGGCACTCGGCGAAGACTAGGAGCTGAGGTCCTAATTTCCAGATGATCTTATATCAATTGGCTGTTATCCACTTCGGCCTGAACCGATACTAGAAACCCAGGAAAAGCCAATGGACATCGAGGAATATCGATATCTCTGGGACGGGTCTTCGACAGGATGGTCTTTGCTGCACTTGAACGCCGACAACGTCTCTGAAGAGCCACGCTATTCGATCATCAATGTCGAAACAATGCACGCACTTCTAATCGAAGACAATGCAGAATACCTTCGCGTTAAGCATGCCATGATTGAACATGGGGCTAAGCTCATCACCCCTCAGTCATCGATCCAATGACTATATGACGGACCCAAAACGCCGCCCTAATGAACCTACCCCATAGTTACCACGCCGCCATCAGTCCCCACTCGCACGCGGCGCAGTCGACCCACGCACCACCAGATCAGCCGACAATACCCGCTTCCGCGGCGGCACCTCCGGATCATTCAGCAGCTCGATCAACATAGTCATCGCCTCCCGCCCCAACGCATTCTTAGGCTGCGCAACAGTAGTCAACGGCGGCGACGTATAGCGCGCAAAGCGAATGTCATCGAAGCCAACCACAGACACATCCTCCGGCACCCGCAAGCCGTGCGAGATCAACGCACGCATCGCGCCAATCGCCATCTCGTCGTTGGAACAAAACACCGCACTAAACGACTGCCCCTGCGACAGAAACAAGTCGATGGCACGCTCCCCCGCTTCGATTGAAAAATCACCGACAGCAGTAAGCGCCGGATTTGCAGGAATCTTCGCCCGCTGCATGGCGAGCTGATAACCCTGCTCACGGTCTACGCAGATCGGACTCGACGACGGGCCGGCGATGAAGGCGATGTCGCGGTGGCCTAGCGTTACGAGATAGTCGACTGCCGCGCCAGCCGCGGCGACGTTGTCGATGTAGACGCTGGAGATCTTTTTGTCCTTGACGTACTCGCAGGCATTGACCACGGGCAGGCGTCCGTCCATGGGGATGGCCGGGACGCGGTGGGACATGGTGATGATGCCGTCGGCCTGGCGCGCTGCGACCATGTCGGCGTAGGCCTGCTCGCGTACTAGGCTGCTTTGCGTCTCGCCCAACAGCACCGAATAGCCGTTTTCGTGCGCGACCTGCTCGATGCCGCGGATCACTTCCGAGAAAAACGGGTTGGCGATGTCGGGGAGCAAGGCGATGATCAGGCGTGTGCGCGCTGTGCGCAGATTGCGCGCCAGCGCATTGGGTGTGTAGCCCAGGCGCTTGACGACCTCGTGGATACGCTGGCGTGTGGTTTCGCTGACCAGCTCGGGGCGCTGCAAGGCGCGCGAGACGGTTGCAACTGAAACCTTGGCGATGGCGGCAATTTCCTTGACCGTCCGGACACGCGCAGGCTGCGGCGCAGCATTCGCAGGCTCGCCCTTGGCGCCCTGCCGCTTACGCTTGGATCCGTCCGCACTCACGAGTTCCCATCCCCTTTGTCGCTGCTGTGCCGTGGACGATACCAGCCGGCAGTGCCTAAGAACGAAATGTCGAAGCGACCATCCCGACAGATATTTGTGCAATGCAATGTAATGGATTACATGAAATCGTTGCACCTGCATTTGCACATCTGTTACATACATTGCCACATTTCAAGCGTCCTACGACTAAGGCGCCTGATGTTCGGAAGCAAATTCCAAACATGTGAAGCAGCCAACACTAGTGTTTATGCGGATGTAATCGAATACATTTTTTGTAACAGCGGTATCTCGGAGGGGAAGTGGCAGGCCAGTCCTTATCGACCAGCGCCAGGGCGGGAACCCGATGAAGAAGCTCGGCATGGGGCTCATTGGCCCCGGCTTTATCGCCGCGCATCACCTCGATGCCGTGCGCCGCCTGGGTGACGTCGAGATCGTCGGCATCGCTGGCTCCAGCCTCGAATCCGCGAAAAAGCGCGCGCGCGAATTGAACGCCGGGCGCGCTTACACGAGCTACCAGGAACTGCTGGCCGACCCCACCGTGCAGGTGGTTCACAACACCACGCCCAACCACCTGCATAGAGAGGTGTCGTTGGCGGCGCTGCGTGCCGGCAAGCATGTGATCTCCGACAAGCCGCTTGCCAGCAGCTCGCAGGAAGCGCGCGAGCTGCACGAAGCGGCGAGCAAGGCCGGTGTCGCACACGTTGTCACTTTCAACTATCGCGGCTATCCACTCGTCCAGCAGGCGCGCGCGATGATCGCCAAGGGCAAGGTCGGCCCGGCGGTGTTCGTGCATGGTTGTTACTTGCAGGACTGGCTGACCGACGAGCGCGCCTATTCGTGGCGCCTGGACCCCAAGCTGGGCGGCGCCAGCTCCGCGCTCGGCGATATTGGCTCGCACTGGTGCGACCTGGCCGAACACGTCACCGGCGCGCGTATTACCGCCGTACTGGCCGATCTGCACACCGCCGTGCCGGTCCGCGAAGCCCCAGCGGCTTCGCCGAAGGCATTCGCCGGTGCGGCCAAAGCGACGCCGCGGCGCAAGATCAAGATCACCAGCGAAGATGTCGCCAGCGTGCTGTTGCGTTTCGACAACGGCGCGCGCGGCTGCGTTACGGTCGGCCAGGTGCTTCCCGGGCATAAGAACGATCTGCGTCTGGAGGTCAACGGGCGCCTGGCCTCGCTGGCGTGGCGGCAGGAGCAGCCCAACGAACTGTGGGTTGGCCACCACGCGCAGGCCAATACGCTGATGACGCGAGATCCCGCGTTGCTTGACCCCGCCGCGCGCGGTTACGCACATCTGCCCGCGGGCCATCCGGAAGCCTGGGCCGACGCCTTCGGCAATCTGCTGGCTGACGCCTATGCGTGGATTCGACGCGGCGGCACGCCAGAAACGAAACCTGCCGCACTGCCTACTTTTGCCGACGGTTATCGCAACAGCCTGCTGGTCGACGCGATGCTCAAGAGCCACGCCGCTGGCGGTGTATGGCAGCACATCGAAGACCCTCTCGAACTACCACGCACAAAGAGGAAACGCGGATGAAATGGCGCCTTAGATTGATGATGCTGTTCGAGTTCGCGATCTGGGGCGCGTGGTACGTCACGGTCGGCACCTGGCTTGGCCAGACGCTGCATTTCAGCGGCAAGGAAATCGGCGCCGTCGCGGGCACCACCGCCATCGGCGCGATGATCTCGCCGTTGTTTGTCGGGCTGCTTGCGGACCGTCTGTTCGATACGCGCCGGGTGCTCGCGCTGTTGCACATCATTGGCGCCGTTCTGCTGGTGGTTGCCGCGCAACAAAGCTCGTTTCCGACGCTGTACGCTGCCCTGCTGGCGTACAGCCTTTGCTACATGCCGACACTGGCGCTGACCGCCTCGCTGGCCATGCGACATATCAGTGACCCACAGGAGGAGTTCGGTGCCATCCGCGTGTTTGGCACCATCGGCTGGATCATCATGGGCCTGATCGTCGGCGCCTGGGGCGTGGAGGCTACCGCATCGCCCTTGCACCTGGCCGCCGGACTTTCGGTCTTGATGGCGATCTATTGCCTCACCCTGCCCGCAACGCCACCGCTCGCCAACCCGCAGCGCTTCAAGCTGAGCCATGCACTCCCGTTGGAATCCCTGCATCTGCTTCGCGATCGTTCGATGGCGGTGTTCGCGCTCGCGTCGTTCCTGATCTGCATTCCGCTGCAGTTCTACTACGCGTTCACCAACCTGTATCTCAACGAGATTGGCGTCGTCAATGCCGCCGGCAAGATGACCGGCGGTCAGATGTCGGAACTGTTCTGCATGTTGCTTATCCCGTGGTTCTTCCGCCGCCTGGGCGTGAAGTACATGCTCGCCGCGGGCATGCTGGCCTGGGTGGTGCGCTATGCCATGTTTGCCTATGGCGCTACCGGCGACATGATGTGGATGCTCTGGCTCGGCATCGTCCTGCATGGCATCTGCTTCGACTTCTTCTTTGTCGTCGGCCAGATCTATATCGACCGCGAAGCGCCGTCCGCATTGCGCGCAGCAACGCAGGGGCTGATCACCTTTCTGACCTACGGCCTGGGGATGTTCGTCGGCTCGTGGTTGTCCGGCGTGGTGGTTGATACCTATGCGCAGACCAATGCCCAGGGCGTCGCGACGCACGACTGGCACGCCATCTGGTTGATCGCCGGTGGCTGCGCGGCCGTCGTGCTCGTCCTATTTGTATTGCTGTTCAAGGATCGACAGGCGAAGGCAGCCCATACCGCCGCCGTTGCCACTTGATTCGCCCCCCTACTGGCCCTCAGGAAGAACCGTTCATGATGACTCGCAGGCAGTTCCTGGCTCGTTCCGCACTTTGCGGCACGGCGGCATGGCTCACCCTTGGCGCACCCGGCAAGCTCCTTGCCGCCAGCACTCAGGGTAAGGCTGTCGGCATCCAGCTCTACATGGTGCTGAAGGCCTACCAGGACGATCCCAACGGCACACTCAAGACACTCAAGTCGATCGGCTACACGGAAATCGAAGCGATCATCACCAGCACGGCCAAGACCCTGCGCGATCAGTTGAACGAAGCAGGCTTGCGCTGTCCCAGCATGCACTTCGACAGTCTCGGTTTCGAGCCCGGTATCGAAGCCGCACACACACTGGGCACACAGTACATCGTCAGCAGCATGCTGCCCTCGATCATGCAGAAGAAGCAGGCCGCCAAGGGCAAGAGCGCGCCGGAGCCGACCTATTCGCTCGACGAGGCCAAGCGTACCGCCGAATACGCCAACCGCCTCGGCGAAAAAGCCAAACAGGCGGGCCTGCAGTACGCCTACCACAACCACCACCTCGAATTTACCGACGTGGGTGGCGGACAGACGTTCTACGACGTGCTGCTCAAGGAAACCGATCACAAGCTCGTGCAGTTCGAACTCGACTGCGGCTGGGTGCACGCGGGCGGCAAGAACCCTGCGGATTACTTCAAGGCCAACCCCGGCCGCATCCCGTTGATGCATGCCAAGGATTTCCTGCCCGGCGACGCCAAGGATTACCCAGGCGCAGAACTGGGCCGTGGCACGCTCGACTACAAACCGATCATGGCGGCGGCGGACACCTCCGGGCTGAAGCACTGCTTCGTCGAGCAGGAAGGCCCCTTTAGCCGCATGAGCCAACTCGACGCCGCTCGCGTCGACTACGCCTACCTGCGCCCGCTTCGCTGAGTCTCAAGGGAAACTCATGGAAAAGAACACATTCGATGCCATCGTCGTCGGCACTGGCGTCAGTGGCGGCTGGGCCGCCAAGGAATTGACCGAGAAAGGGCTCAAGACCCTGGTGCTCGATCGCGGTCCCATGGTCAAGCATGGCGACTACCCCACTGCGATGAAAGCACCGTGGGAGCTGCCCTATGCCGACGAGCCGACGCAGGAAGACATCGCACGCCACCCGAAACACACGCGCCCCTCGTTCTACGGCATCACGCAGTCGACCAAGCACTGGTTCGTCGACGACATCGACAACCCGTATGAAGAAACCAAGCCGTTCGACTGGTTCCGCGGCTATCACGTCGGCGGACGCTCGCTGATGTGGGGTCGGCAAAGCTATCGCTTCAGCGAGATGGACTTCGAGGCGAACGGCAAGGAAGGCGTCGGCGTGGACTGGCCGATTCGCTATAGCGACCTCGCGCCCTGGTACGACTACGTCGAGCATTTCATCGGCGTCAGCGGGTCGACTGAGCATCTGGCACAGCTGCCGGATGGCCAGTTCCTGAAGCCGATGGAGCTCAACTGTGTCGAGAAGGATTTCAAGGGCAAGCTGGACGACAAGTTCAAGCGCAAGCTGATTATCGGCCGCACCGCCAACCTCTCCGAGCCGCTCAAGCACGACAAGAGCCCGCAACGTGCGCAGTGCCAGTATCGCAACCTGTGCATGCGTGGCTGTCCTTTTGGCGCTTACTTCAGCAGCAACTCATCGACGCTACCGGCCGCCGAGAAGACCGGCAACATGACGATCGTGACCAACGCCATCGTCTACGAAGTGATCTATGACAACGCCAAGGGCAAGGCGACCGGCGTGCGTGTGCTGGATGCGGAGACCGGCCATCAGACCGAATACTTCGCGCGCGTGATCTTCCTCAACGCGTCCACCTTCGGCACGACGCACATCCTGCTCAACTCCGTGTCCAGCCGCTTCCCCAATGGCTTTGGCAACGACAGCGGCGAAGTGGGCCACAACATCATGGATCACATTTTCGGCAACGGCGCGCGCGCGCTGGTCGAAGGCCATGAAGACCGCTACTACTCCGGGCGTCGTCCCAACGGCTTCTACATTCCACGCTACCGCAACGTCGGCGCGGACAAGCGCAACTACCTGCGCGGCTTCGGCTACCAGGGTGGTGCGAGCCGCAGCGACTGGACGCGGCTGGTCAACACGCCGGCGATAGGCGACGAGCTCAAGCAGGCCGCGGAGAAACCCGGCCCTTGGTGGGTGTCGATGATGGGCTTCGGTGAAATGCTGCCCAATCACAAGAACATGGTGACCCTCGACCGCAGCAAAAAGGACAAGTACGGCTTGCCGGTGCTCAACTTCGATGCCGTGCACAGGGAGAATGAGACCCTGATGACCAAGGAGATGATCAGCGACGCGCTGGAGATGTTCACTGCCGCCGGCTATCGCGACGTGAGCTCCTTCACGATGCAGGCCAACGTCGGCGCCGGCATCCACGAAATGGGCACCGCGCGCATGGGCCGTGATCCGAAGACCTCGGTGCTGAACGCGTGGAACCAGATGCATGCCTGCAAGAACGTTTTCATTACCGATGGCTCGGCGATGGCCTCGTCCGCCTGCCAGAACCCATCACTGACTTACATGGCACTGACCGCACGTGCGACCAGCCATGCCGTGGAAGAACTCAAGCGCGGCAACATCTAAGGAGACAAGCCATGAACCGTCGTGAATGGTTGAAATGCATGTCCGCGCTTGCTGTCGGCGCTGTCGCCGGGCCGTCGTTGCTGGCCGTCTTCGATGCCCATGCCGCTTCGCAAAAGCCGGATGCGGCGCCCCGATTCTTCAGCCCGGCACAGGGCAGCGTGATCGCCGCGGTGTCCGACATTGTGATCCCGCATACCGATACCCCCGGAGCGCTCGACGCGGGCGTGCCGCTCTTTATCGATCAGATGTTCCATGACGTCTATACCAAGGCCGATCAGCAGCGTTACCTCACTGCGCTGGCCGCGTTCGATCAAGCCGGTGGCAAGCCGTTTCTCCAGCTCGACGAGGCTCAGCGCAAGAAGCTGGTGACCAAACTGCACAACGAGGCGATATCCACGCCGCCGCATACGGTGATACCGCCCGCGGCCGACTTTGTGCTGATGACCAAGAAGCTGACCATGCTGGGCTTCTTCATGTCCGAGCCTGGGTGCACGCAGGTACTGCAATACGTTGCCGTTCCCGGTGGCTTCAAGGCTGACATACCGCTGTCCGAGGCAGGCAATGGCCGGGCCTGGGCGGTTGAAACGGAACTGAAGATATGAAAACGCTCAAGGGCCCGGGCATTTTTCTTGCCCAGTACGCGGGCGATGAGGCGCCGTTCAATACGCTCCCCGACATCGCGCGGTGGGCGGCGTCGCTCGGCTTTGTCGGCGTGCAGATTCCCACCAACGATCATCGCCTGTTCGATCTGGAGAAGGCGGCGGCAAGCAAGGCTTACTGCGACGACATCGCAGGCATGCTCGCCGAACACGGACTGGCGGTGACCGAACTGTCCACGCACCTGCAGGGGCAACTGGTAGCTTCTCACCCTGCCTACGACCGCTTGTTCGATGGCTTCGCGCCCGCTGCACTGCGTGGCAACACGCCGCAACGGCAGGCCTGGGCGGTGCAACAGCTCAAGCTCGCCGCGACGGCGAGCAAGCATTTCGGCCTGACTGCACACGCCACCTTCTCCGGCGCACTGGCCTGGCATCTGTTCTACCCGTGGCCGCAGCGCCCTGCCGGCTTGATCGAGGAAGCCTTTGCCGAACTCGGCAAACGCTGGCGGCCGATCCTCGATGCCTTCGACGAAGTGGGCGTCGATGTCTGTTATGAATTGCACCCCGGCGAAGACCTGCACGATGGCGCCACCTTCGAGCGTTTCCTTGACGCCGTCGACCAGCATCCGCGCGCCAACATCCTCTACGACCCCAGCCATATGGTCCTTCAGCAGATGGACTATCTGCAGTTCATCGACAACTATCACGAGCGCATCCGCGCGTTTCATGTGAAGGATGCCGAGTTCCGTCCCAATGGGCGTGCGGGTGTCTACGGCGGCTACCAGAGCTGGATCGATCGCCCGGGGCGCTTCCGCTCACTGGGCGACGGGCAGATCGATTTCCGCGCGATCTTCAGCAAGCTCGCGCAGTACAGCTATCCCGGCTGGGCCGTGCTCGAATGGGAGTGCTGCATCAAGGATGCGCAGCAAGGCGCGATGGAAGGCGCGGTGTTTATCCGCGACCACATCATCAAGGTCACCGAGCGCGCGTTCGACGACTTCGCCGCATCCGGCAGCGACCGTGCGTTCAATCGCGACATTCTGGGACTCGAATAAACATGACCACCAAGTCTCCCGGCATCAGTCGCCGCAGCGCGCTAGGTCGCATCGCGGCCGCCGCCGCGGCCGTCGGCGCCATGCCGTTGCTTGCCGCCGCCGATACGGTTGCCGGCAAGCCCGCTTCCGAGAAGACAGCGCCTGGGCGGCTCAAGCAATCGCTGAGCCGCTGGACCTCCAAGGCACCACTCCCCGACCTGTGCAAGCGCCTCAAGGCGCTCGGTTTCGTTGGCGTCGATCTGCTGTATGCGGACGAATGGTCGACAGTAACCGACAGCGGCCTAGTGGTGTCGATGGGTTATCCCGCCAAGCGCGATGACTTCATCACGATGGGGTTCAACGACCCGGCCAATCACGCTACGTTGCTCAAAGAACTGGAAACGACGATTCCGCTCGCCAAGCGCGCTGGCCTGACCAACATGATCACGATGTTCGGCAACCGCAAAGCAGGCATCGACGACCGCCAGGCCATCGACAACTGTGTTGCGGGTCTATCCAGGATTGCACCTTACGCGGCCGAGCATGGCATCACTCTCTGTGTGGAGTTGCTCAACAGCAAGGTCGATCATCACGGTTACCAGGGCGACAGCACTGCCTTCGGTGTCGCGGTGATGAAGGGCATCAACTCGCCCAACGTCAAGCTGCTCTACGACATCTATCACATGCAGATCATGGAGGGCGACGTGATCCGCACCATCCGCGACAACATCCAGTGGATCGGGCATTTTCACACCGGCGGCGTGCCGGGGCGCCATGAGATCGACGGCACCCAGGAGCTCAACTATCACGCTGTCGCGAAGGCCATTGCCGATCTGAATTTCCAGGGTTTCATCGCACACGAATTCATGCCATCGCGAACCGACCCGTTCGACTCCTTTGCCGAAGCACTCAAGATATGCACGGTATGAACTTTCATCGAGGAATGCCCTTGAAACGTCGAAGCGTGATTGCCCTTTCCCTTTTCGTTCTTGCAGCTACCGGACAATCGTCTGTATCAGCACAGACCGACCCCAAGGCGACCGAGCAGTGGGAGCCAGTGCCCAAGGTCGTGACACCCGGCAAGCAGGACAGCGCGCCACCCTCGGACGCCGTCGTGCTGTTCGATGGCCGCGACCTTACCCAATGGGAAGCGTCCAAGGACCATTCGCCCGCGCGCTGGAACGTGCACGACGGCGTGGTCACGGTCGACAAAGCCACAGGCAATATCCAGACCAAGCAGCACTTCAAGAACTACCAGTTGCATCTGGAGTGGCAGGTGCCCAAGGACATCACCGGCGAAGGCCAGGCGCGCGGTAACAGTGGCGTATTCGCCGCCTCGACCGGGCCGGCCGACGAGGGTTACGAAATCCAGATCATGGATTCGTTCAACAACAAGACCTATGTCAACGGACAAGCGGCCAGCGTCTACAAACAGACACCTCCCCTGGCCAATGCCATGCGCCCCCCGGGCGAATGGCAAACCTACGACCTCATCTGGACCGCGCCGGTGTTTGCCGCCGACGGCACACTGAAGTCACCGGCCTACGTGACAGTTCTACACAACGGCGTACTGGTGCAGAATCACACGCAACTTACCGGCGAGACGTTCTACATCGGCAAGCCCAAATACAAGCCGTACACCGATGCGCCGATCAAGCTGCAGGCGCACGGCGATCATTCGCAGCCGATCAGCTTTCGTAATATCTGGGTACGGCCGCTGGATTGAGTGAGTCTTTAGGTGCCCCATGGGCCAGGGCGGGTGCTGAAAGTTCGAGGCAAGATCATTGGACCCGGCGACGATTATTCGCGAAAGAAACCCGACAGTTCGAGTTGCCCTGGCGCCGGCGGCCGTAATCGTCGCTACGTCCTTCTTCGGATCCGTGACTGTTGGTATCTGCGTGACCCTCGCGATGGTCTTAGGCCTCGTTGCTTTCATTACCCACAACAAGCCGACGTCAGAGATCGCCGACCGATAGTCCTTGAAGTAAGCTCGAAGGGAATTGCCGTTAGACGACGCTGGGTCCGCCAGATCGAAATACCGTGGCAAGACGTGGAGGCCACGCAGCTCTCTCGCGGAAGAAAAAGCGCGGTCAATCTGGATATAAGAGTTTCGGACCCGGAGAAATACCGAACCGGTTTGCGCGCGCGAATCTCTCTATGTCCAGGTATCACATAACCGTTCGCATTTCGGGCCTGCAGATCTCCCCCGAGGGGATCGCCTTGATCATAGAAGATGCTCAGAAGTCGTTTCTGAAAAGCTTGTTCCTACAACAACGCGAATCGAGTGAGGCGTTCCTGGAGACTCGTTAGGTCACCGCCCGAAAGGGGACTAGGCGGAGTTCTCTGGCGCATTTCGGACGTTCAGCAATGCCAGGCAATCACGGTCAAGCCCATTTCTGCTGATGTATCGCCGAAGCCAGGCTATGAGGACGCATTCGCGCCCTCTTGGGAGGTGCCACTCCTTAGCCAAGATATCGTCCAGCCAGGTGTCCGTCACAAAGCGGCCATCTTTTCGGCCGGATAAAAACTTGCACCCGGGTAACCATTGAGTGCAACTGCTGCCAATTTTGCCAGCACGAACGACGGCTTCTTTGAGCCGGGATGGACACACCATCCTGGCTTTTGGCAGCTTGTTTCGATAGATCGGGGGAATGCATGAAGCGTTGGCTACGTTGGGCAATGGCGTTCGCACTGGTGCTCCCTTGGGCACTACCGGCGCTTGGTCAGGAATCCAATATATGTGAACTGGCTGATTTCGCCCCTCCTGCTTCTTTCTCGATCACTCAAGGCGAAATCACCGGCGCGCGGGATGAACAGACTCCCATGATGCGCACCATTCCAAAGCAAAGTGACAGCGCAACGCGTGTGGGCCATTTGATCGCCGGCGATAAGGTCGATTTTGTTCTGGCATGCCAAGGCTTTTCTTATGTCAGGTATCACGGAGCGAAGCAAACAACGGCGGGCTGGGTCGATAGCCGCAAGCTTCAGCTGCATGGGCAACCGTTCATCCCGTTACCACCGAATGCGAGCCAGCTTTGTTTCGATGCACAACGAGATGTCAACAACAAGAAGCTAGCCGTGGTTGAGGAACGAAACATTCCCCAAGGCATTCGGCTCGTCAGTGAAGTCGACAAGATACCGGCAACCCCTCTCGCGTATCAGCTTGTCAACGTGCAAGGGCATCTTCTCGCGGTGGTGCAGATGTCCGAAGGAGGATCCTGCTACACAATCTCGGCGAAGGTCTGGACTAGAAATCTAAAACGTCAGTTGTCGCCCGACGATGTGGAAAGCCGTAACCCGGTTAATCTGACCGTCGGCGGGAATGCATGGGCCATGGCCCTGTCGGAAGATGCGGTGGTTGTCGATGGCCACGTGCTGATCCGATCCAGCACCCGCCATCGGGATTTTGATCTGTCCAGCATCGACAAGACTGGTGATACCCAGCTTCTTTGCCAGGGACGCCTGCGCCCACTATTGGGCAAACCGGTCATCTTAGAAGGCGATCCCACCTTATGTGAAACCTTGCCGACGGCTGCCACCCCGATCGCCATGCAGCCAGCCATGGGGAAGTTCACGGTACCCCCACAAGTAAGTCCGGACGCTACCCAGGAGGCAGTGCAATGGGGCATGGTCGACCTTGACAACACCGGCCATGACCATCCGGTAGGCGTGGTGAACTACGAATTCTCATCAGGTGCAGGATGCGGCTCCGGATTTGACCAACAACTTCCGGTGCAACTCGAGAGTGAAGTTGTATCTCTTGACCAGATAAGTTCTGCTTTGCGGGCTTTACGAGATAACAGTGCCGACGCCGAGTCTTCAGCGAAACTGCTCGTTCGTATCGTACGTTTTCGTAACCAGACCTACGTGGAACTTCTTGATGCAGACTTGCTGGCAGAGGATGAAGTTGGCAAAGCCCCCGTGCAGTCGATTTGGAAATTTGGACCGTCCGGACCGAAACAGATCTGCAAATACCAAACGCATCACTATGAGGTAAAGCCCCCATCCTTCCAACCATAAGGGGTCAGAATATTTTTTACGGCTGGAGGACTACTCAGCAGTATGTTGACTTCATTGGGGGATTTCTTGAGAAGGACTATCAAGCGCCACGGACCAGCTATTTTGGGCATGGCAATGGCGTTTGCCATGGCAGCTTCCAGCCTGGTGCATGCATCGGATTCGGATGGATCTTCCAATCTCAACGGCGCCTTTCTTACGCTTTCCGCTGAGTTCATACAAGATCACCTGGCTTTTCGTTCCTTTAGCGTCACGCCATCGACCCGGAAGGCTTTTATCGAAGCCTGCACGCATGCCAAGCGGATCTGGTTCAACGGCCATTCGATGCGGTGCATATCGGCCGAGGTTGCGGCCGATGGTGTCGTCGTACGGGGAGAGATGCCTCAGGATGCGGATAGAGTCCTCTCCGGCGGCGATGTCTACGTGGTATCCGTCAGTGCTTCCCGTTACGCGACGCTGCGTAGCATGGACGAACAGGAGCGCTCCACTATGCGGAGATACACGGCAACTGCATCGGCACCCAGTGCGTCCAGGCCTGTGGTCTCTGCGACCAGCCTTGATCATGCCAGGGCGGTGGATGGACAGGAGCGCTCAACGGTGTTTGTTCCGTACGATAAGGACCGCGATGGCAATCGTTTGACCCATGTGTTTTCGGTGTCCAACGGCCAGGTCGTTTATGTCGGCGAACTACCCGATTGGCCGGAGAGACTCGTCCATATCGGTCATGACGGCGCGCCACAAGTCGTCGTCAATCGCAAAGGCGATGCTCGCGTCTTCCAGACGTTCACCATCTGGCCGCGCGTAGAGCCGACCATGTTTGCGGGCGAAGGCGGTTGAAGGGAGCCTCGAATAACCTTGGCTTTTCTATCGTCATCATGGCGCAGGCCTGAGGAGCCTTAACAGCGGGGGTGGTCATCCTGTGACTTTGTGGACGGTTGCCACGAAAGAAGTCAAAGCTCAGTTCACCGCGAAAACTGCGGACTGGAGCCACTGGATCCCGGCCTACGCCGGGATGACAAATGTGAGGGGCTTTTACAGAATGCTTGAAAGAGTATTGCCAAGCGGGCCACCTTGGTTCGCATGATGCGCTGGTCAGGCAAGGGATCTCGGTGCGTTATGATTCGTGCTAACGACTGGTTCGAGGCGGGCGGCTTCGTCGTCGACTGGCGCAGCGCCAAGGTTCAACAGGGAGAGTTGCGTGATATTGCACATCACATGCAAAACCGATCAATTTAACTTATCGGTAGTTGGCGCAGACTTCATAAACGATCGCTGCTTTGGTCAGGACTTTTCCAACTGGCTTGTCTCCCGGTTAAGGAGCGCAGGCATAACAGCTGACGTGCTTTGCATGGAGGACTTTGGCTGGACCCATACAGCCCAGTACCAGGGGGCTTCCTATTTTATAGGCGTAGGCGGCGAGTCGGATATGCTCCCTGACCGACTCAACTTTGGTACCTGGAATATTGTGGTTGAAGGTCGCCGCACTCTTATGCAAAGGCTCCGCGGCATAGGCAAACTTTCGGCGACCGACCCCATCATTTCCACGATCACTCATATTGTTACCGAGGCTGGGTTCTCCGATGTCGCGGTTGAGCCTTGAATTACGCGCGCGCCGCATGCTTCTCAACGCAAGCATTAGATCATGACCTCAAATTTCCCAGGGTGCTGTGCTTTTTGCGGCAAGAACATCCCGTTCAAAACCGTTCTTATGGCGCCGCTTACTTCCGGGAGGCGATGGAATGTTACCTGCCCCCACTGCGACCATCGCAACTACATGCATATTCTTCCGGACCTTGTTATCTGCTTGGCCGTCCTGCTTTTTTCCTTCTCTCTTGTCGCCAAGCTAGCTGCCCGTAGCGGCATACCCAATGGGGAGCACGATGCCCTGATAGGCTTTGGCGCCGCATTGCTCTTCTATATTCCCATTCGGGGAGCGATGAACTATGCCTACCTTCGCATTGGCAAGTTTCACAAAACCAGCCTATAGCCATTCATTTCAGGTGAGTGGTATTGCTCCGACCAAGGCGCCATACGCTTGACGTGGTCGACCCCTAATCCGGCTTGCGTCAAGGACGAGGCAGCCAAGCCGCCTCGCCCGATTTGCTGGTTCGTTGCGCATGCCGCCTAGGCGCCTTGATCCTCCACGTCTTGACAGCGCAACGCATCGCCTTGCTCGTACACGATACTCAGCGCGGCGGACAAGCCTTCGACCGTGGCCCTGTGTCTCCACCAAGGGTTATTCAACAAACCCCTGGAACGGGGATCGTGCGGATCGCACTCGGCCACGCCGTGTGCGAGCACGCGAACGATGGCTCGTGCGGCCAGGTTGACCTCGTCGATGGTCGAGGTTGGCTCATCGGTATCGGTGGGAGTGTAGGACTTTGCCCTGGAATGAAGCTTCGGGCGTGCGTGTGCCGTATCATCGGCCGTAGCCATGAACAACTCCTCAGAAGTTGATTGTGGTTAGCGGATCGTGTGGGTTGCACCCCATGCGGTCCGCGCTTCTTACCTGCTTTCGCAGTGTCGCTTGCCTACCGCCAAATAACAGAGTGCAAGCGACCGGCCGAACATCGCACATGATGCGGCTGATATCTGTAGGAGTTGATGGAAAAGTGGTGCGGTTGACTACGAGTTTTTTTCTGGGGTTGGGTCAGGTTATTGCATGGTTCGTTGCGGCACGTTGCAAAAGGCGTCTACTTTGGAAGCAGAAAGCACGAAGGGCCATCAGCGCCAAATGAACGCCGACGTCAATCATCGAAGTACGACTCTCCCGAATCCGGGAAATAGAACTCGTACTTTCGGCTTAGTCGACGCAAATACCACGCCATTGAACTGAGCGCCAATTCCAACGCCTGAACGCCATCCGCCCCATACACAACGTGCGCTTTCTCCGGGACGCCAATGAAACTGATGGAACAAGCCGTCGCCCCGGCAGCAAATTCAAAGTCAGGTGACTCTTGGGTGATGAGGTACGGTTCACCAATACAGACAGTGAACGCCTTTTTCTCGCGGCTACCGTCCACTGCGTAAAGAAGGTTGCGAGTAGCAATTATCCGACCCATCACCTGATTCATTTGGCTCACCGTCGTTTGCAGTCCCGCGTCAGCTGTGTCATAGCGGCTACGGATGCTTAGCTCAATTTATGACTGCGAACATATAACTGCAAAATCGTCCACGTGCCAACCACGGCGAGCCATGTCGCCATAAGCCCCATCCGTTGCCAACGACAATATGCCTGACAGCGAAAACAAGCACCACGACATTGAACACAGCACAGACGACCATAAAGGGAAACGTCGTCAGGAACCAGGACACGACGCTCGGCCCATCATTGGCATCAAGTAAACCACCAGACATGCCTGCCCAAAGCCTTGAGCAAAGAAACAAATAACAGCCAAGGCCTACCGCGTTGGCAATGAGGCAGCACGTAACCGCTTTGGACACTTTTTTCATTTACCCCCTGTCCCCTCCCAGTCATAGAGATGAGCCAGAGCGAACTCGTGCGACATGAATGTCGTTTTACAGGCAAGCTTTCAAAGGGTCCGCCATAGGTGAAAGCGGACATTTCGTTAAGAATTACCGTTTCCTGACCTGAAAGATTGGTGAGCCACCTTGACAGGACATTTCGTAGGTAAGGCCGCCTTCGAACTTATGCGAAGCGCTGGGCGGACTATCAACAAAGACGTAGCCGGGACAGCTATATCCGATGTTTCGAAGGCCTGGAGCAACGTTGACCTCTAGTGATACCCGGGGCAACGAGTAATCACCGACAGAGTAGATGCCACTTGTTTTGTCCATCGGCTTATCACCTCGGACAAAAATCAGTGTAGCCGCCAACTCCTTCGACGCAGGTGTTGTCGCAGCGCAGGAAACAAGCGCCAGACACCCTAGAAAGACCAAGAGCTTGCCACCCACACGCATTCCCCTCTTTGTTACGCCAGCCGAAGATCCGTGCGCTTGTGTCTGCCTCGGTTCAGAAGCGGAGCGACGCCATTTGTACGACTCCGAATTCATGAGCAACTAGCTCATCAAGCGCCTCGGCAGATCGAAACCTTCTCTGGATACGCCTTGCCACACCAATCCTGCCATTGCTTGCGGTCCGCCTCGCGCTCCGCCTGAGTCGATCCGTTGTAGACGAACCCGAAGCTCTTCCCTGTGATCTGGTTCAACACCGCAGCCAGGGCATCGTGAACGACTTTCGGCCCATAGTGCCGAGTCCCTTCAAACGCGTCGGGTGCATTGTTGGAGAAACTGATCTCCTTGTTCGGCAGCTCCCGCTCATCACCCAGATGACCAATCAGATATGGAACTGCACCGTCACCAAGCGATTCCAGTTCAATGAAGGCCCGATCTTCGGTTGCCTTTTGGGTAGTGGCTTCGACAAGCGCCGTCACCCGGTCGGCTATCGGATCTTGTGCGGTTGCGCTGTTTGTCGCGCAACCCGGTAGCAAAGCCACGAGAAGAAAGACTTTCGCCCGCTTGATGATTCCCCGCATTCGATCGGTCTCCAACTTTGAACTCATGCAACAAGGAATAGGACATCCATCATTGACCCTTTGAAAGAGGATCATTTCCTGGGTGTCCCAGATATCCCTCGCAGGTCGAGAGCGGACATTTAAGCGCGGATAAGGACGTACTCTCTATCTCTTTTTTGTAACAATGCGCTTTCGATGGCTTCCATGCCCAAGCCATCGAACTTGAGTCCGGCACCGTGCCCTCGCGGTATCACATCGATCTGCCTTCGAAACCAGTGGACTTCGATGAGGCGAAGGTCGATCTCAGCCACGACTCCGAGGTCGACTGACGTCAGGTTTAGCCGGTCGCCTTCCAACCGCTCGTTCGTAACAGAGACGAAATGTGTGCCGAGTCGGCAGCAATAGGACATCCACTATTTGAAAATTTCGCCAAATGATAGCCATGCAAGCCAGCACTTGGTTTGCTCATTTGAATCCACAGCCCGTACTAATACAGCAGCGCAATGCAGGCCCACTTACAATGGGCCAGAACGAGCGATCCTTACTTAAGATAAGTCGACAGACGCATGTTCGTCGACGCGTGTTCATCGACATTCACAAGTGGTCCACGATGTCTGCCGGCTCGTTATGCAGCCCGCCGCTCTGCCCCCACCCCTTTAAGCCAACGCTGCCCTAGCGTTCTTGCCTTGGTCATCAGGGACTCCACTGTTCCCACCGCTCGCCCGTATTGGCTTTCGATGCCCAGCAACTGGGCATGCCACTGTCGCGCCTGCAAACCCAGTTGGATCACTATCGAAGGTGCGTCAGCAGCGATCTTCCCAGGCTTCCCCTCTCGCACCATCCGGCCACTCCAGTCCACCAGCTCCAGGTATTCGACCGTTCGCAGAGAAAGCGCCGGCGCCAACAGCAGGCCAGCCACTGGGCGCAACCTCGCGTTCAATGAGGTTGTCTTTGCCTTAGCACGCTGAATACGTTGGCGAGCGGATGTGTGCTCAGAGGCAGCGAGATCATGTGCCGTCCCCGCACGAATCGGATTCAAGTCGACATAGGCCATGCAGCTGAGAACCGCTCGCTCATCCAGTAGCGCCTGGCTCTTGAAACGTCCTTCCCAAAAGCGACCGGTGCAACCATCTTCGCGATTGGCCTGACGAGCAATCGGCTCGTTCAAGCAACGCATGAACCAGGACAAGCTGCCCAGGCGGCTACGCAGTTCGGTTATCCGCTCCGGATTGTGCTGCAGGCACCGAACTTTTTCCGCGCATAACTGGTCGTCGGTCGCCCCGTCCACTCGTATCGGAAACAAGCGAGTCCAACGTTCAGCGATCTCTTCATCGGACCAGGCCTGGGCTATCTGGGGATCCACATGCAGCACTACATGTACATGGTTGGTCATAACAGCGTAGGCATAGAGCCCTACGGCGAAACATTCTGCCAACGCAAGCAACCGTTCTTCCACCCAGGCTTTACGGTGTTCGTAAGAGCGACCGCTATACGCATCTTCACCACATAGAAAAGCACGGCGCACACAGCGTGAAATGCAATGAAAGAAACCCGGTGCTTGCGGGTCGACGATATGAAGGCGTGGATAGGTCATGCACATACATTGCACCTCTCCACGGGCTGCTGATATCGCTCGATGGCGTACTAGCCTGTCAGCGGATGGCTTGTTTCTTGGATGTCCCAAGCTAATCCATCAGGCTGACTATTTCTTGGGTGTCCTAAGCTACCATTTCTTGGGTGTCCCGAACTAACTCAGCCAGACAAGCCGCACTGGCTCCGCTCTTTCAGGCGGCGCTACAGGCAGCAGGAGGTCGCATCCTCCACTTCGGGCCGGTAGCACAGGTGCTGGAAGGAGACGTGGCACCGCTGCCCATGGCAGGTATCTTCGAATTCACGACCCTGGCCGATGCGCTGGCGTTTTATCAATCACCGGAATATGCGCCGATCGAGGTCGAACGCGATGCAGCACAGGAAGCACGCATGTTTGTCGTCGACGCGGGCTAAGGGATTCAGCGACCATCGCCGGCAGCGTTGAACTCCGCTGGACGGCAACACCAGTAAACATCCTGCAGACTCGCGAATGACCGCCTCGTCGAATGCGGTCGTTCTCGATTCAATCCAAAGACGATTCCAGTCTCGAAATTTCGCGCCGAAGTTGATCGATCCGAGATTTTATATACACGTTCCGCTGACTGGCCTGTACTGATGCCATCAATGGAGACAAATAGGCGCAAATGGCGTTATGGCCGCCCAACCGGGCCGCCAAAAATGGCAGATCCCCCTCGGATTGGGCGAAGAGATTCGCACCGTGGGAAACAAGAAGCTCTACAACCGCGAAGTGACCCGCCATGCAGGCAATATGCAGCGGGGTGTAGCCCCTTTCGCCAAATTGGTCCACTTTGATGCCCGCATTGATCAACGTCTTTGCGGCCTCGACGTCTCCCCACAGACATACGCAATGCAGTGCGTTGTCTCCACTGGAGTTAGTCGTGTTTACGTCCATGAGTTCGACGCCTGCAAAATCAGCGGTCGAAGCGACCTTGTCCAAGATCAATCGCACTTGGTCATCCATTGCTAGTCCTTTCGGCTAATTACCTGGTCTTGTGGGGATGTCCGGCTTGGAATCGCACTTTGGCAAGCCCTTAGTCAAAAAAAACACCGGGGTTCATCTCCTTGGGGGAGAACCAGACAATCCCATCGCGCTCAGCAAGAATTTCCTTCTGCTTTGTCCAAATGAGATGGCAACTGCCTCTTCCCACATGGCCGATCAACTCTACGATTCGCTTCGCTTCGGTCGCGGCATTACGGACCTTCTCGGCAAACAAAGGATCGCTCTCGATGGGATCGACCAGCAGTTCTCCTTTGCTCTTTTGCTGGATCGCCAACATGACCCGGGTCCGGAGATCCGGTGGCATCGCATCCAGAAAGTCTCTCGCTCGCGCCACAGAGTTTCCGGTAAAAACGTGGTAGTCCCAAGCATCCCCAACTGTCATATCTGTCTCCATGGCATTTGGCCCGCCGTAAAGAGAAAGAGTATTTGAAGTGCTCTGCTCTCTTATTGGCCGCGCAGCTTTTATACATATCCGATCAACCTCGTACAAGCGAGAGAGATAGCACTGCGCTAGCGTTGGATAGCAACATAAACATCGCGAAGCCGCTCGCCCCATGGCTCCGCCGGAAGCATTTTGAAACCAGGAAGTATCCCCAGCCAGAGCAAATCTGTGGCGCTGGGGTATGTGTCTACCGCCCACTTAAGGAGAAACCGATGCGCATCGTCCATTTCGAGAAGGGAGGTGTGTCGGGAATCGCGGTGGACGACGGCTCGGGCTGGCATGACCTTGCAGCGCACGAAAGCGGCTTTGCAGACACTCTCCCCGGCCCGGTTACGCATGCGTTGGAAGCGGGGCATCGCGATGAGTAAGAAACTATTCTCCGCGACACCTGCACGCATAGGGCGAAGCGATGGGTCACCCCAGAGCGATGCTGTCCCCGCTTCCCTGGTCAACGGGACACCCGCTGACCTGAGGGCCGATCTCATTGCTCTCCTGGGTAAACAGAACGTCCTGCATAGAACGATCGATCTCGTGCGGTTTGCTTCCGATGCGAGCCCATACCGACTCATTCCGCAAGTTGTCGTGCAGCCCCGAACCACCGATGACATCGTCAAGCTCTTTCGCTACTGTCGAGAGAGTGGAAGGCACGCCACGCTCCGTGCCGCGGGAACCAGCCTGAACGGCCAATCCCTATCGGATGATCTGCTCATCGATGTGCGCCGTCATTGGTATGGTGCCAACGTGGAGAGCGACGGCTTTCGGGTGCGGGCGCGCGCAGGAATGATCCTGGGGCATATCAACGCCATGCTGGGGCGATACGGCCGGCGACTCGGGCCCGATCCTGCCAGTTCGAATGCATGCACCATCGGTGGCGTGATCGCCAACAACGCTGGCGGCATGCGTTGCACTGTTAAAAACGACGCTTATCAGACTGTCTCGGCGATGACGTTCGTGATGGCATCTGGTGCTGTCATCGACACTTCGGCACCCGATGCAGAAGCGGCTTTTGGGCGAGCCGAACCTGATCTGGCGAATGGGCTGCTGGCACTACGCGAAGAGTTGCTGGCCGACCGGGAGTTGAGCGATCGCGTGCGACGCAAGTATTCAATACGGAACACGCATGGCTACCGGCTCTGCGCACTGCTCGACGGCGAGACACCACTCGAGATTTTTCGCCGCCTGCTCGTGGGATCCGAGGGCACGCTCGCCTTCGTTGCAGAGGCTGTGATCAGCACCGTTCCCGCTCCTGCCGTGACCAGTGTCGCCTGGATACCGGTCCCAACCATCGATGAAGCGGTCGGTATGGTGCCGAGTCTCGTCGGGCTTGGAGCCACCGCCGTTGAGTTGATGATCGCCCCCGCGCTAGCTGCCGCTGGCAACGCCTTCGCCAATACCCCGAGCTATTGGAAAACGCTCGATCAGAAAGCCGCGGCCTTGCTTGTGGAATTCGGCGCCGAAAGCGCGCAAGCACTTGAGGCTTTGCAAGGCAAAGTCATCGATTTAACCGCCAACTCGCGCTTGCTTCACTCCGTGGAGTTCACGAGCGTGGAAGAAGCGGTCGAGTTGGCGTGGCATGTGCGCGAAGGGTTGCTCGGACTGATCGGCAAAGTGCGTCCGAAGGGCTCGACACTCATCACCGAGGATGTGTGCTTTCCACCAGAGCGCCTGGCGCAAGGCGCACGCGACGTTCAGGAACTGCTCGGCAAGCACGGCTTCATCCCCGGAGTCGCCGGCCACGCAGCTCATGGAAATCTTCACTTCACGCTGGTCGTGGACTTCAGCAATCCGGAAGATCACGAACGCTACGCAGTCTTCATGAAAGAACTCGTCGAGCTGGTCGTGGCTAAACACGACGGCTCGCTCAAGGCCGAGCACGGCACCGGCCTCAACATGGCGCCTTTTGTCGAGTCGGAATGGGGTGCAAAAGCCACCGCCATGATGTGGCGAATCAAGGAGCTTGCCGACCCAGAGGGCATCCTGGGGCCGAACGTCATCCTGACCCGCAATGCAAAGCTCCACTTGGAGAATTTGAAATCTGTGCCACTGATCGAGAATGTCACAGATTCCGTGCAATGCATCGAGTGCGGATTTTGCGAACCAGTGTGCCCCAGCCGCAATGTCACCATGACGCCCAGGCAGCGAATCGTGACCAGGCGTGAAATGGCCCGCCAGCCACCTGAATCGCCGGTGCTTGCCCAACTCCAGGAGGAGTATCAGTACGACGGCATCGAGACCTGCGCGGGCGATGGCACGTGTGCGATTCCTTGCCCGATCGGAATCAACACAGGCGCCTTGATCCATGAATTCCGCGCAATGGAGACCACGTCGGTAGCCGATAATGTCGCGCTGCGACTCGCGAAGAACTGGAGCACGGTCGAGACACTGGCCCGAGGCAGCCTGTCCGCCACGCACGTTTTCTACAAGCTATTCGGAGTCAAGCCGTTGACGGCGTTGACGGGGGTTGCGCGAGCCGTTGTGAGCCCTGACTTGATGCCCAGTGTGCCGGGCCCTATGCCTCGAGCTGCCCGGGCGCCGTCGTCGACCCAGAAGAACGGCGCCGCAGCCGTCTACTTTCCCGCCTGCATCAATCGGATGTTTGGCCGCGATCCGGATGGCCCGGCGTCACCGTCCTTGCCGGAGGCGTTCATCGCACTGTCCGAACGCGCCGGAAAGCCGTTGTGGATTCCACCTGATGTTGCCGGCCTATGTTGCTCCACGCCCTGGAAGTCGAAAGGCTACCCCAGGGGCCACGCGTTCATGGCCAAGTCCATCGCTGACGCCATGCTGCGATGGAGCGACGGCGGCAAGCTCCCGATCGTCGTCGATGCGGCATCGTGCACGCTCGCTCTCAGTCAGGATATTGCTTCCATACTCGACGCCGAGACCAAGGCTAGGTATGAGAGCCTGACCATCGTTGACTCGATTGCCTGGTGTCGAGACCTGCTCCCTGCGTTGACGATCCGTCAGAAACTCGGGCGCATCGCTGTGCATCCAACCTGCTCCATCACGCATTTGGAATTGGCCAAGGCGCTCAAGCAGATCGCGACGCATTTGGCCGATGATGTTGAGGTACCGATCGGAACGACGTGCTGCGGGACGGCTGGAGATAGAGGCCTCCTGCATCCTGAACTCGTCGTCTCGTCGACTCGCGAAGTCAAAGCCGTTCTGGATGCTCACCCGGCCGAAGCCTATATCTCCGCAAACCGGACCTGCGAGATGGGGCTCCGGCATGCCACCGGACGGCCGTATGAGTCGTTTGTCTTCCTGCTCGAGGAATTGAGTCGTCCGGTGGCTAGCTAAAGAACTGCCACTGGAGAGTCGCCAGGATTCAGCCCGTTGCAATATCGAGGTATGCGTCAGCATCAATCATGCTCCCCGCACCAGGCGAAATATCATCCGGGGTCGATCACCGGGGATAGTTAAACGCGCCCCCCTTAGGGCCCCCATGACCCTGAGTAACGCGGGATGAGCCGGTGCAAGGCAATGACTCCCACGTTCATGGGATGTACCCCGTAAAACGGGCGGTTACACTACCTAAAGGGACGGCAGCCAGATCGCGCTTGGGGAGCATTGTCATGACTTTTTCGATACCCGGTCACCGGGGTCTATCGACGGTGTGCCGCGTGGTTTGCCCGTGAACGCCGCAGGCGAAACGATCCGGATCTTCCTGGTGGAGGACGATGCCGCCATGCGTGTGGAGTTTGAACGCATGGTGCTTGCGGAGCCGGAGCTGGTGTTGGCCGGCAGCGCATGGAATCTCGCGGAAGCCCGTGAGTTATTGCGAACGCGCGAGGTCGATATCGTGATCGTGGACCTCGGCTTGCCCGATGGCGATGGCGCCGAACTCATCCGGGAATTACGTGACACCGCACCTGCCACGGCTGCTCTGGTGACTACCGTGTTTGGTGACGAAGCCCACGTCATTCGCGCCGTGGAAGCGGGCGCACGCGGCTACCTCTTGAAGGACACCACGCCCCAGGAATTCGTGCGCGCGGTTCGCATGGTGCATGAGGGCGGTGCTCCGTTGTCGCCGCAGATTGCCCGGCATCTGCTCAAGCGCTTTGCGCCGATCAGCACACCCAACAAGAGCGGGCCGGAAGAAGAACGGCTGACGCCTCGCGAACTCGATATCCTTACGCGTATCTCCCAGGGATTTTCGGTGGCCGAGGCGGCACAGGCTTCCGGCATTTCCCATCACACGGTTACTGCGCATATCAAGAACATCTACAGCAAGCTGTCGGTACGTAACCGGGTAGAGGCGGTGAATCGCGCGCGCCAGAAGGGATGGATACGTTGAGGCAACTGGCCGCGATCGCGGCATTGTGGCTGGTGTGCTTCATGTCGGTAGCCAAGCCGGCAGACACATCGGTGGCGATGAAACTGGACGTTGCCAGCTTCGTGGCAGGCGATGCAGCTACGCCACCTGATGCAGGTTGGCGGCAGGTTACGCTTCCCGACGAGTGGCGTCGAACCCATCCTTCCTTGAACGGCTTTGCCTGGTATCGAGTGCCCTTTTCGCTGGAAGCTCGCCCGGATCAGCCGCTGGGATTGTTTATCCCGCACATGTCGTTGATCGCAGAAGTGCGGCTCAATGGTTCCCTGCTGACGCCCAACGTGCGCTTCGATACACCAAGCGGCAGCATGGGTACGTCGATGGATCTGGCGCCATTTTACGCGACCCTGCCGTCGGGCCTGTTTCGCGTCGGCGAAAACGTGCTGGAAGTACGTCTACAGGGTAGCCCACTTGTCCGTAGCGGGCTTTCGGCGGTCTGGTTGGGGCCGCCGAATGCACTGCGATCAAGCTACCTGCCGCGCTATCTGGTGCAGGTGGTGATTCCCTCGGTGATCATGGTGTTGCTGACCGGCGCACTTTCTTTCTTGATGGTGTATGCCTGGCGTCGGCGGCGCGACTATATCGTCCAGCTGACGGTGCTTGCGGGTGTTATTGTGCTCGCTGTCTACCTGTCCTACATGATGTTGCACCTGCCAATCAGGCGCAGCAGCGAAAACGCGCTGCGCGTAGTCGTTACCACGCTCATGTTCTGGGGCCTTTGTGTAGGCGGCTATCGCATGTGCACGACGCGCCTGCGCGGCCTGATGCCCGCCTTGCACTTTTTTAGCAGCGCCTGCTTGATTTTGACGCTTGCGTGGGCTCTCCGCGGCGATGTCGGCGACCGCGTATGGATACTGACATGGCCGTTGCTGCCGATACGCGTCATGGTGGCGGGGTTGCTCGCGTACGACGGCTGGCGGCGAGGCTCGGCCATCCATATCGCGCTTGGTCTGACGGCGATATTCTGGATGGGAACCCTGGTACATACGGACCTGATGCTCGCGGACCTGCTGTCCTGGAACAATGTCAATGTCAGCCTTGCCGGCGGCCTGCCGTTTTGCATTGCGCTGTTGTTCTACTTCGCCGAACGCTTCATTTTTGATCGCGAGGAAAGCATCCTGGCTCAACGTGCGGCGATCGTTGCCGAACGAGAGCGGATTCTGCAAGACATGCACGACGGCATGGGTGCACAGCTCATTACCGCACTGCGCCTTGCGCGTAGGGACGATGTCGAGCGTAGCGAGGTGGCACGTTATATCGAGGAGTCGTTTCTCGATCTGCGCCTGATCATCGATTCGCTGGACCTGACCGAGCACGACCTTCTGCCCTTGCTGGGCAACCTGCGCTTTCGACTCAGTCCGCGCCTGCACGCACTGGGCATCGAACTGATCTGGGACGTCGAGCCCTTGCCGCGCCTGGACTATCTGACACCGGAATCAGCGCTGGCGATTTTGCGCATCGTACAGGAGGCGCTCAACAACGCTATTCAGCACGCGCGCGCCAGCACCATACGTATCAGCGTGAAACCCAAAGAGCGCGGCGCGGTGATCGACGTTGTGGATGACGGGCCGGGCTTCCATGTCGAAAGTTCACACGCAGGTGCGCGCGGCGTCGAAGGCATGCGCCAACGGGCGCGCAAGCTGGGTGCTCAACTGGATATCTCCAGCGACGAACACGGAACGCGTGTGCGCCTTTGGTTGCCGTGAGTACCAACGCAGGAACGATGTAGCGGAACTAATTTCAAGGCGAATAGCGAGTAAAGAGGAAATCGCGATCTTTCACCGGCACATGGCAGGCATAACAAGCTCGGACATCTACGTGGGCGGGCTTGCCGCCGCTGAACTGTGTGTATCCCCAGCCACCGGTCGACGCGTAGTCCTTCGAGTTCTTGACCATGAACTGGACGTTCGTTGGCGAGCCCGCGACAAACGACTGAGCACTACCAAAGACTCGATTGTTTTCTTCCGACGGCACATAGCTCCATGCGACCCGGGCAATGATCGCGCCGTCCGGAAATGGCAGCTTCCCTTCACGATAGGCTTTGATTGCAATGTCATTGCCGAGAATCGCACGTATGTCGTTGAGCTTGCCTTCTTCGTGAGCGACTGAGATCAACTTCCAGTCGCGATATCCGGGCGGGAGGTTGCCTCCAAAAATCGAAGTGCTGTCGTAACCGTCTTCTGCTGCCAAGGACAGCATGGCTCCGCCAAGGCTCATCGCAACGACGGCAGCTATAGCGAGGGAGCGGATAGGTTTCATGGGTATCACCCTTAGTTCGCGCTTAGGTCACGTTGCGGCTCGATTTCTTACGGCGGCATCTGCCTGGCATATGCGCTCGGCAAAGATTAGGCTTTCCGTTCGCGTGCGCCTGGCTACTTCTTCGCGCCAGTGACAACGGCGAGCGACTCTCAGGCAAGCATCTAACCACAACCGTGGTTGCAAGGATGAAATATGTTGCGATCGGTGATTATCTCTCTCGCTTGCCTGGCCTGCCAAACGGCTTTCGCCGCAGACGGCTTCAAGTTCACGGCGGCATACGGGACCTACCCCGTGGGCTTCAAGGTAGTGCAGCTCTATGATCAAACTCGGAGCTATCGCGACGGTACCGATGCGATTACTGGTGAAACGGTGCCGGGACCATCGGAACGCCCGGTCCAGGCACTCATCTGGTATCCCGCGGCGGCAAAGGGACGCCCGCTGATCTATGACGACTACCTGGATCTGGCTGGCAACGAGGATCGCTTTTTCCTCGACAAGGGGCAGGCTGGCGCTATCGCCCAATCCGCATTGCGCGAATGGACCGTCAATGGCGCGACGCCGGCCGAGGTGACACGCATCCGAGCCGAGCCAGTGCAGGCAACGGGGGACGCACCATCGGCGTCAGGCACGTTTCCGCTTATCGTTTATGCGGCCAGCGACACGTCACCGGCCTTTGAAAACGACGTGCTCTGCGAGTACCTCGCCAGCCATGGCTACGTGGTGATAGCCAGCCCTTCGCACGGCGCGCACGTCAGATACATGACGGATGGTCGCATACCCTACGATCTCGAAAACACCCGTGCCCAGGCCGCCGATATCGGCTTTCTGATCGGCTATGCGCATGAGCTGCCTTATGTGGACGGGAGCAAGGTTGGCGTTGTCGGTTATAGCTGGGGCGGGATGGCCAGCACGTTTGCCGCTGTGGCCGACAGCCGGATCCGCGTGCTGGTCGATCTCGACGGATCGGTTCGCTACTTCCCCAAGCTGTTGGCCGCCGCGCCCGATATCACGCCCGATCGTATTCATGTACCCATGCTGTTCTTTGCCGATCAGGAAGACCCTTTGGCTCCCGGCAAGAATTCCAGACCAAACAGCTTTATCGCACGCATCCATCATGCGGACGTCACCGAAATCGGCTTGCGCGAACTGATGCATGACGATCTCTCAGCCGACAGCCTGCGCTTTACCGATGCAACCGAACACGGCGGCGCCACCGCCGATCAGCGTAACGACAGCTACGGCTGGGTGGCGCGTTACACGCTTGCTTTTCTGGACGCCCATCTCAAGGACGACCCCAGTGCGAAAGCTTTTATGGCGGCCACGCCTGCTGCCAATCACGTACCCCCTGACACACTTGCCATCCAGTACCGGCTCTCGCAAGGATCAAGCGCGTCCTATGCCGGATTTGCCCAGGCACTGGCAGAGCATGGCTTCGACCACGCTATCCAGACCTACGCGGACTACACACGGGCACATCCGGAGTTCCACCTCACCACCGACACGCTCAGTCCCTGGATCTTTTCGCTGATGAACCTGGCGAAGTTCAAGGAGGCCATCGAACTGGCCCGGCTCGGGACTCACCTGGATCCCAAGAGTGCGGATGCCTGGTCGGAACTGGGGGTGTCGTACGAAGTGGCAAATCAGCTGAAAGACGCCCTGGAAAGTTACACACGCGCGCTAGCGTGCGATTCGCACAACTCGCTTGCTGCCAGGCGGATCAAGGTGCTGAAATCAATCCAGGAGCAGTGATTTCAAGCCAATGCGGCAGGTGTCGTGTGAGATAGCCTACAGACCATCCAGGAACGAAGCGGACGGCACAAAGAAAAGACAACCCGTGGTCGCCACGCTGACGTCGAGGAGGCGATCGTAGTTGCCCGGGGGGTTGCCTACGAACATGTTGACGAGCATCCGCTCGATGCGTGAAGGGGAACGTGCGTAGCCGATGAAGTACGTTCCGAATTCGCCCTTGCCAACTTCGCCAAAGGCCATGTTGTCGCGCATGATCGGTAGCTCCTCACCATTGTCTTCGATACTGGTGAGGGCGTTGTGCGCATAGGCGGGCTTCTCCGCATCGTCCAGTTCGATATCGGATAGCTTCTTTCGCCCGATGATCTTTTCCTGTTGTTCGATGGGTATGGCATGCCAGGCCTTCATGTCATGCAGGTACTTTTGCACGATGACATAGCTGCCACCCCTGAATGCCGGATCTTCATCGCCGATGATGGTGGCCAAAGTGGCGTCCTGGCCCACGGGATTCTCGGTGCCGTCGACGAAGCCCAGCAAGTCGCGCTGATCAAAGTATTTGAAGCCGTGCACCTCATCCGCCGTCGTGACGAACTCGCCCAGCCGGGACATGATCTGGCTGGCCAATTCGAAGCACAGGTCCATGTGCGTGGCACGGATATGAAATAGCAGATCGCCGGGAGTGGAAGGCGCATGGTGCACGCCCTTGACCTCCTGGAAAGGATGGAGCTCCGCGGGCCGTGGAGCGCCAAAGAGTCGGTCCCAGGCAGCCGAACCAAAACCCACAACGCACGACAAACGGCGTTCGGGATAACGAAAGGCAATCCCGCGCAAGAGGCCCGCCATATCCGCACAAAGCGAACGAACGGCATCGTTTGCACGCGAATCCGGACCCAGCACGACCACCAGAAAGATGGCTGCCTGGGTCAGCCTGTCGGTTACCGGCTGCGTTACAACAGAGGACATCGTCTGCTCCTGGGATGAAAGACCCGCACGGTGCTTATCTTACGGCAACCAGTGGCTCATCCAGGACTCGAACAAGGCGATCTGGCTATCGGACCAGTTCGCACCGCCGGGTGGCATCCGGGGCTTCTCCGTTCCTTTCAGGCGCGCCAGCACGTGTCGTGCATTCGCATAGTCGGGATAAACGGCATCACCTCCCGGATCGGCCATATAGCCGTACTCGCGAAGGTGAACGCCCATGCCGCCCATGCAACGCGTATCGCCGTCGGTGAACAAGGGCACGATGTCCTTGGCAAACGATTCGTTCATGCTTTCCTCTCACGTCAAGTCAGGTCGGCCGCGGCGCCATGACCGGACGGCCACCCAGCCATAACGCAACGTTCTTTACATACTGTCGAATGGAATGCTGAGCCTCTGGAGAACTCGCCAATGCGCTTCCTGGCGGCTCGCTCACGAAACTTGGGGAACCCTTGGTGGGATCCCAGTTGTAGTCGGCAAAGTGATGGAACGTGGACTGTGCAATGGCCGGACCACCACTTGTCGAAGGCTCGAATGCGACAGCCAGATTGAACGACCGACCGCTCGACTTGCTGCGACCCGTGGCGATCACTCGCGCCGAATCGTCGTGCTCGGGCTTTCCCACCGCGCCCTCGTGGGGATGTGAGGGCAGGAAGCGGACGATCCCTTCGGGCGAATCAGGATCGACGAGTACGGGATGCAGCGGCAAGCTTGGTTCGATGTCCTGGAAATCGCCGTTGGCGCCCGAATGATAATTGGGCCAAAGGATATTCGTGGTGATCGTGTCGTCGATTTGCCGCCGCGTCGGATCTGGATCCAGGTTTTTTGAATGAAAGAAATGCGCGGCGCCAACACCTCCAAGTGTGCAGACCGAGCTTCCCAGATCCATGTGGTCGCGAGCGACCAGCAGACCGCCGCCGCGTTGGCGGAACTTGCCGATGGCAGCGCAATCGGCTGCTGTCAGGCCGTCACCCGTGTCGACGGCGAAGAGCCAGAGCTCATCGAACGACGAGGAGTCCAATCGCGAAAGCACGCTATCGGGTTCGCCCAGCGCATCACGGTCGCGCGCCTGCACCTCGAACAATGGAAGCCCTTCGTCATCCACGATCCCGGCCAGGTAGTCGCGCAGCATGCTGAAACGTCCGATATGCCAGTCGTCATCCGTATGGGGAATCGTTGTCTGCAAGAGGATCCGGCTGATTTTACTCATGATCATCACTTCCGAAGATGTTCGACGCAGGGCCAGCTATCGGCAAATATGCGCGCCGCGTCGAAGGCATGGCAAGCACCATGTTGGACCGCGCTGGTCGCGGGATGTAGGCCCTCGTCAGGCGTTACTGTGTTTCCGTCCAGGAACCAGTCCAGCGCTATGTCGAAAGCGGGATCTCTGGCTAAAATGACATGGCGGATAATCCGCACCCTGCCGACCGCACGTGAAGCGTGACATCGGCGACTTTCACCCAAACCCGGTCTATCACGCGCCATGGGGATGCCGTCGATTCGACGGGTTTGGTGCAGCAGTGCGAGGGTCCTGGACATGACATTGTCGTGAATGACGTCACCGCCATCTTTCATCGGCTCCGCGCCCGTCTGCAAGGCATCGCGTACAACATGCTCGGCTCGGTTGCAGATGCCGAAGACGTGGTCCAGGACGTCTGGCTTCGTTGGCACGGGACCGATAAATCCGTGATCAACAATGCCGAGGCATGGCTGGTTTCTGCTACCACCCGAACCGCCATCGATCGCCTTCGTGCGCTCAAGGCTCGCCGCGAGCACTATGTGGGCATGTGGCTTCCCGAACCCGTGCTCACGGAAAGCCCGGCGACACCGGAACAGATCCAGGAGTCTTCCAGCGACGTCTCGATCGCCCTGCTTTCGCTGATCGAACGGCTATCTCCTGAAGCCCGTGCCGCTTTTCTTCTACGCGAGGTATTTGACGTGGACTACGCGGAAGTCGCCGAGGCGATAGACAGGAGCGAGGCAACGACACGCCAGATCGTCCACCGCGCGAAAGCACAGCTTCGCGAGGGTGAACCGCGGTATATCGTTTCAGCCGAATCCCATTTGAGAATCGTGCAGCGCTTCGCCCTGGCACTGGCGAAAGGCGAGTTCAAGCTTATCAAGTCACTGCTGGCGGACAACGCCGAACTGATCGGCGACGGCGGTGGAAAGGTCACCAGCTTTCCCGCACCGATGCCGGGCGGCCAACGCATTGCTCAGCTGCTCTACGCATCCAACCTGCGCTACAAGGATGCATTGCGCATTGATCTTGCCTCGGTCAACGGGCAGGCCGCCATTCTTCGCTATATCGACGACGCGCTGGAGTCGGTCCAGAGCATCGAGACCGATGGCGAATGCGTCACTCGTCTCCGGGTACAGCGCAACCCAGCGAAGATCGCACGAATTGCATCCCAGCTTGGCGTGCCTCTGTTTACGCCATTGTGATCAGCAACTTCACGTTGATCATTTCACCGGCGTCAATACGGGTTCCCCGCTTTTCTTGATAAGAAAAACCAGGAACTTCGCTGGCTTGGTGAGACTGGCGTTGCGCCCGATGGTATGGACGTCATCCGGACCTTCATAGAACGTCTGCCCCGGCTTGAGCGTCACCGGCTTGCCGCCCCGAACACCCATCACGATCGAGCCTTCCAGCACGTAGATGAATCCATGCGCATCGTGGCGATGCACAGGATCAACCGCACCCGGCGGATATTCCACGGTGATCATCAGGACTTCCTTCCCTGGATAGTCACTCAACGCCTTGGTCATCAATGGAGCGACAACTGCCACCGGCGGCGCTTGCTGAGCGCTGGCTGCACCCGCGCCCAGCGCAAGTACCGCAGCGAATATTCTGGACGTCTTCATGGTTTGTTTCCTCGCAATCGAGCCTCGTCTTGGGACTTCGAGACTAGGTAGCCCTGAAAGCGCCGGGTAGATCCACGAAAGTCCCTACGGTGTTGCACGATGGGCATCAATGAATGTGACTGGTTCACCAGCCTGCCCCCCAATACTCCGATCGGTTGAGCCATGCGCCGAAACCCATCGTGCAAATGCGCGCATCCTCTCGCGGCAACAGGGAATCGTCGTCGAGCGTGGCGCCAAAATAAGGAGCGAGCGCATCGGTCACCACGTCGTAAGGCGCTTCAATCTCGGTCAGGAACCGCTGGATGATTTCGGACAGACGCTCCCGCTCAGCTCCCGCTATCTGGATGATGTCATTGCACGGTGCCAGAGTGGCAAGATCGGCCATGGCGACAGCTACGTCGGCAGAAGCGACAGGCTGGATATACGCAGGCGACAGGCGAAGCGTCTGGTCGTATACGCTCAGTTCGACGATCTGCAACAGGAATTCGAAGAACTGCGTAGCATGCACGATCGTAAACGGCATGCCGGACGCGCGGATCATCGACTCCTGCAAAGCCTTTCCGCGAAAGTATGGGCTGTCCGCAAGGCGGTCGGTGCCGACGACAGAAATCGCCACGTGATGTTTCACGCCGGCCTCGGCTTCGGCTTTGAGCAGGTTGCCGATAGCCAGCCTGAAAAAATCGAACGCGGCCGAACCTTCGAGCTCGGGAGAATTGCTCGCGTCAATCACGACCTGGGCATGGACCAGCGCTTGGGCTAGCCCAAGACCGGTAACGATGTTCACACCGGTTGAACGCGACACCGCCAACACATCATGCCCTTGGGCCTTCAACCTGCGGACGACATGCCTCCCCAACAACCCATTACCGCCCACCACAACGATTCTCATGATCTACCCCAACCATCGAAACCGGTTCCGTTGCCCGTTGGGGTCAGATGCTAGGGCCTGTTTTTCAACGTCAATAGATTCGACGAGGGACATATCGCGTTGTCGGCGCTGCACCAATATCGACTGAGTTTCACGACAGGCAGCTCGACGCTAAAGCTGTGATCGTCCCTCATGTCACAAACGGCGTGCCTCATACGACTAGCGGGTATGGGCAGCATGGCGTAGGTCTCCCGTGCGATTCCCAGTCATTTCACCCGGCAGCATCCATGAGGGATACCGCACATGACAGCCAACCTTTATGAAAGACCTCAGGGCGATGCGACTGATTCGCTGGCGTCCAGCTTTACGGCCAGCTATGCCGGTGTCGTCGCATTCATTGCCGTGGCTGCTGAAGGTAGCTTCGCTCGCGCTGCCGATCGCCTCGGCATCGGCCGTTCGGCGGTCAGTCGCAGCGTGCAGAAGCTCGAAGCGCAGCTCAATGCAAGGCTCTTTCTACGAACCACGCGCAGTACTTCGCTTACCCGCGAAGGTGAGCTGTTCTACGAAAACTGCCATCCTGGCGTGCAGCGCATCGTGCAGGCGCTCGAAGACATGCGCGAACTTCGTGAAGGGCCGCCACGCGGGCATCTTCGTATCGGCGCGACCATGGGTTTCGGCCGCCAGGTCGTGGCGCCGCTGCTTGCCGGCTTCCGCAGTCACTATCCGGACATCTCGATCGACTTGCAGTTGGACGACCGTCCGACGGACTTCATCTCTGATCGCATGGACGTTGCCTTCAGGGACGGTCATCTGGAAGACAGTCAGATCGTCGCCAAACGCCTGATACCCATGCAGATGCTGGTTTGCGCTTCGCCAGCCTATGCGCAGCAGCACGGCCTGCCAGACAGTGTGGATGACCTGAACACGCACACCTGCATCAATCTTCGAACTGCTTCAGGACGCATCACCGACTGGGAGTTCAAAGAGCGTGGGCAGAGGCGAAAACTCGTGCCGCCATCGTCATGTACGTTCAACGATGCCGAACTGGTAATGCAAGGTGTTCTCGACGGCGGGGGCATTGCCCAGCTCGCGGGCTACCAGGCTTCCGGGCATCTGCGCGAAGGCCGGCTGGTAACTTGTCTTTCGCAATATGCACCCGAGGATCGCGGCCACTACCTATGCTACCTGAGCCGTCGGCAGCTACCGGCTCGGGTACGGGTGTTCGTCGACTTCATGACTGAAGCCGTGCGCGCCCTGGATCTTCACTATGTGACGGGCCTTTCGTCGGCCGGTCCACACATCGCCTTGGATGGGAGCAATATCTTCGCGCGGGGGCCGAGCAACATTGTCCGTGCAGCCATTCAGGGCCCCATGGATTGATGCACCACGGGCAACACGATGCGGCCGCCGTGACGCCTACCGGCCGCGATTGTCCGGACCTAGCATGAGGCCATGAAACGCGCCCGCGTTTTAACCATGCAGAGGTGTTCCATGAAGATCGTAGTCATTGGCGGGACCGGGCTCATCGGTAGCAAGGTAGTCGCTCGGTTGCGCCAGCACAGTCACGACGTACTGGTCGCCTCTCCGGCGTCTGGCGTCAATACGCTCAGTGGCGAAGGCCTGGATGAAGCCATGGCCGGTGCGGACGTCGTCGTCGATGTCGCGAACTCCCCTTCTTTCGAAGATCAGGCGGTGCTCGACTTCTTCGAGACTTCCGGCAAGAACATCTTTGCCGCAGAAAAGAAGGTGGGCATCAAGCATCACATAGCCCTATCGGTGGTCGGCACCGATCGTCTCGCGGCAAGTGGTTACTTTCGGGCAAAGATTGCGCAAGAGAGGATCATTCGCCAATCGGGCGTGCCTTATACCATCGTCCATTCCACACAGTTCTTCGAGTTTCTCGGCAGCATCGTCAAGTCCGCTGCAAGTGACGAGGGTATACATCTCTCGCCTGCACTGATGCAGCCCATCGCGTCCGATGATGTCGCCGATGCTGTGACCAACTACACGCTCGGCGCACCGGTGAACGGCGTCGTTGAGATCGCGGGCCCGGACAAGTTCAAGATGTCGACCCTTGTCGAGCAATTCCTGTCACTCACCCATGACCGCCATCCGGTGATTACGGATGCCAATGCCCTCTACTTCGGCGCACGGCTTGAGGCGGAGACATTGCTTCCTTCCGCCAACGCGCGGTTAGGAACCATCAACTTCCGGTCATGGTTCAATCACTCGCAGTTTGCCCAACCTATCGCGAGATGAAGCCGGTTGTCGAACGGTTGACCGGCCACCCATAAAGACCAGGAGAGCCATGACCCAAGTGCTGCCACCACCGACATCCTGGCTCGACAAATATCACGGGCCGGATTTCCAGCCGCTCTATACGGCGACCGTGCGAGTTAGCGGTGGTGATGCGCGGCATGGGCGCGCCTCGGGTGTTGCTCGCTCCGATGACGGCAGCCTCGACTTGAGATTGAGAATGCCCGCCAATCTCGGCGGCGACGGAGAAGGGACGAATCCGGAGCAACTGTTTGCGGCGAGCTACGCCGCCTGCTTCCATGGTGCGCTGAGCCTGCTCGCCGCTCGTGCGCACGTAACGATTCCGGATGCTACCGTCACCACGTCCATCACGTTCGGAAGGGATCCGGTGGATGGATTATTTACTTTGGTTGCGGACATTCGCATCAGCCTGCCCGGTGTGGACCGCGCCGTTGCCGAGGAGCTGGTACGAAACACCGAGCGTATTTGTCCTTATACAAAGATGACTCGCGGTGGAATCGAGTGTGTGGTGTCTCTCGATTCCATCGCGTGCTTAGATCCTGAGGACTGAAAAGCCCCCTCACCCAATCCTTTCCCCCGGCGAAGCCAAGGGATAGATGGCTTGATTGAGGCAAGCACAAAGTCACCTGCTTTTTGCCCACCTCTCTCCTGGCTCTGCCGCGGAGAGGATCGGGCTTGCGGGAAGCTCCCCACCGACTCGGCGATCCTTCAACTGTACATTGATGCCAGGCAGGCACCATCGTGATTCGCCCGACATGGCTACCGACTCGTGCTGTCCAGCCCTAGCGTTATGCACACCACATCGCTACGAACCAGGGCAACTCATGCGTCTTAAAACCATCGCCTTCGCTTGCTGCATCGGGCTCTCCATCAATACTTTCGCAGCAGACATCCATTCGATATCACGCCTTGCCGCAGGCCCCGACAACGTACTTTTCGTGGCCGACTGGAAGACCGCGCAGGTCCACGCGATTACACTTGCGCCCGCGCCGCGGAAGCCAGCGGGTACGGCGTTCAACATCCTCGATCTTGAGACTCTTCTCTCGAACCAGTTACAAGGTGCGAAGATAACTGTTGAAGATATGGTAGCCCGCCCGGGCACCGCCGAGGTCTACATCGCAGTGAGCTACGGCGCTGAAAAGAAACCCGCACTCTTCGTCGTTACCAGCGACCAGAAAGTGCGCCAGGTAGATCTGGCTTCGGCGAAATCGACCGCAGTCGAACTCCGCGACGCGCCAACCACCGACGCGACGTTCTGGAAAAAGATTCCGGAGCGCAGTTTCACCGTCACCGATATGAAGTGGCGCAACGGTGAGCTTTTTGTCGCCGGCCTTTCCAACCAGGACTTTGCATCGACGTTGCGCCGGGTGAAGTACCCGTTCGGATCGCAGCAGTCCATCAGCTCGATCGAGATCTACCATGGTGGCCACAATCTCATCGAAACGCGCGCCCCGATCCGGGCAATGAGCTTTGCGAACCTGGGCGGAAAGCCTTATCTCGTGGCTGCATACACTTGCACGCCACTCGTCATCATTCCCCTCGACGACCTCAAGGACGGGGCGCATGTCCGAGGGAAAACGGTCGCGGAACTGGGTTATGGCAATACTCCCGCTGACCTCATTGCTTACACAGCGACTGATCATGGCAAGAGCGAAGATTTCCTGATGCTGGTGAACTTCAATCGTGTGTCGGACGTCATTCCGGTATCTCAGCTGGAGGCGGCGCGACAGCGGCCGGGCATCGAGACGCAGGTGCCATTCGGGCACATCACCGGGCTCGATCCATTGACGGCGCCCCTGGCGGGTACACTGAGGTTGGACAACCTCGACGAGAAGTCGTTTGTCGTTGTGCGCCGGGAGCTTGAGCAGGACGCATTGCAACTTGTCTCCATCGGCAAAGACCTGACCTTTCGGCTGAGTGATCACGTCTCCGAGTACGCGTTCCCCGAGTACAGCTTCAAGGGAAACGCGTTTCAGCTGCAGAACATCAAGCCACGCCAGGACATGCTGTTGAAAGACGAAGGCTTTCCGGATCTCATCAAGGCACCGGAGTAACTTATGTACCTGTGTCGTTTCCTGGCTACGGCGTCGCTTATCGCCATACTGAACGCCGCTCGCGCTGACGACACGTCACCACGCGTCCTGATGGTGCAGCCATCGGCCACCGAAGTCCCAGCCAATCTGCTGCGGATCTCCATCGAGTTCGCAACACCGGTCGAAGGGCCGGTGTTGCCGCGGCTTGGGCTGGCCCATACCGACGGCCGCACCATTGAGGCACCGTTCCTGCAACAGGAACTTTGGTCACCCAATGGCAAGGTCCTGACGATCCTCATGCATCCGGGCCGCGTGAAGACCGGACTTCATGCACGAGAACAATTGGGCCCTATCCTTACTGCAGGGGATGAAGTGACCCTCTCTTTTGATGGACGCGCCATCAAGCACTGGATCGCCGGGCCCGTAGACAATCAGGGCCCCGCGATAATGGCATGGAAGCTTTCTCCGGTACCTTCTGGATCGCGACAACCTCTCGTTGTGACACTTGATGGGCTCATCGATGGCAGAGACGTCGACTATCTGGCAGTCGTGGATGCGAAGGATCGCCGTATCGACGGACATGCGCGATTGGAATACGGTGAACGTACCTGGATATTCACACCCGACATGCCATGGCAAGCCGGAACATACCGCCTCATGGCACGGGGTACATTGGAAGACCCTGCAGGCAATCGCTTGAATGGTCACTTCGAGACCTCGATCGACAACCCGCCTGATTCGGCAGCCGACGACTTCATTCCCTTCACCGTGGACTCGCCTCCGAATAGTTAGATCAGAGGCAACAGTCCGAATCCATGGAAAGCGACTATCCTGTCAAGCTGCAGATGGTGCATAACGCAACCACCATCCAAGGGTGAGTTCGAGATGGCATCACAGTCGCAATCGGCTTTCTAGTTACCACCGGGCACCGTGGCGACAGATGCAAGCGGACCTTCGAATAGCGCTCGCTCTTCTGTAAACACCTGTACCAGAAAATCAGCCACGGTACGGATCGGCCGGTCCTTGCGGTCCTGCTGCCGCGTGATCAGCCAGAGTTCGCGTGCCGGAGGAACGTGCTCGAGTCGCACGCGTTGCAAGGTGGGATAGGCGCTACTGACAAAATGCGGCAGTAGCGCCACGCCGGCATGAACGCTTGCTGCCGCGGCCTGGGCTATGTGGTTGTTGGCTCGAAAACTGATCCGCGCGCGCGGAAAGTGTCGCGCCAGCCAGATTGCTTCGGGGAGGTGTGCATTCGATTCGTCAAAGCCGACGAAGATCGGTTCTTCACCGGTATCGACGCGTGCCTGATATTCAGGAGTCGCGTAAAGACCAAAGCCGATCGGCGAAAGCAGTTTGGCGATTACATCGCCATCTTGTGGTTTGGCATATCGCAGCGCGATATCCGTTTCACGCCGCTCCAGGCTGACTGACCTGACATCCGTGGCGACATCGATATCCAGGCCAGGATGGTCAATGGACAGCTTCGCCAAACGTTCGACCAGAAACCCCTGGGATATGCTCGGTGGTGCATTCACACGCACCAGGCCTTTGGGTCGATCGTCTGCGCCGCCACGCGCAAGCACGCCTGCCGCCGCCTCCATGTCACTTGCTGCTGCCAGCGCACGGGTTCCGGCAGGTGTCAGCACGTAGCCATCGGGGCGTCGCTCCACCAGTTTTTCGCCGATGGCCGCCTCAAGAGAAAGGATGCGCCGGGACACGGTTCCATGATTGATCGCCAGGGCTCGCGCCGCGCCCGACAGGCTGCCATGTCGCGCCAGGGCGACAAATACCCGAACGTCTTCCCAATCGAGGGTTGCGCGATTTTGATCAGCCATTGCGAAAGATTACTGAATTGTGCTGCTCCCTGCGCACACCTAACTTGTGCGCACTCCAAGACACAAGGTCCATCCCATGCTTGCCTCCGATATCAGGTTGACCCTCGTTGGCGGTCCCACCGTGCTGATTGAATACGATGGCCTGCGCCTTCTCACCGACCCCACCTTCGATCCGCCGGGCCAATACCAGGGCCCGCATAGCCCGGTGAAGCACCTCAAGACCGAGGGTCCTGCCTTTCCCGTGGAGCAGGTCGGAAAGCTCGATGCCGTGCTACTGAGCCACGATCATCATTTCGATAACCTGGACAATACGGGCCGCGCTTTGCTTCCTTCGGCAGGCGTGACCTATACCACCGTCTCGGGCGCCGAACGCCTGGGTGGCAACGCCTTGGGTATGGCGCCATTGGAGACACGTACGCTTCAAGGCGCCTCGGGCAAGACCTTGTTCGTCACGGCTACGCCGGCGCGTCATGGACCGGTTGGCGTCGATGCAGGTGACGTCGTGGGCTTCGCACTGGGCGTGGAACAACCCGGCGACCTGATGTACATCACTGGCGACACCCTCTGGTTCGAAGGCACTGCCCAGGTCGCGCAGCTTTTTTCGCCCCGCATCGTTGTGCTCTATACGGGCGCGGCTGAACCGCGTGGCAGGTATCACATGACCATGGGTAGCGAGGATGCACTTGAAGCCGCAGCCGCGTTCCCGAACGCCATGCTTCTTTCTGTCCATAACGAAGGCTGGGGCCATCTGCGCGAAAGCCAGGATCAGTTGGCTGATGTCTTTGCCAAATTCAACCTGGGCAACAGGCTGACTCGCTTCGACAAAGGCAGGCCGCTGGTACTGGACATCCAACAAATGGGGTCATGACGGCTTGGCCATGACCTCGACGTTTGTCCGTCTCACACCATCGGCCTTCAGGCCGCCTGGAGGCCAAGGCGTCTCACTCCATCGCAAGGGAAGTAGCTGAGCCACTCCCTGCCGTCCCAGATATGCACTACCGCCGGGATCAGGTTGGCGTAACACCGGTGGTTGAACTTGTACTCGAGCGGAGGCGATTGCTGGAGTCTGGTGATGAAGTCGTAGTCAACGCAGCCCTTGCGCAGCTTCTCGTCATTCGGGTTCAAGAATCTTGGCGGTTCCATGGCAATGCCACCGAGCGACTGGGCAATCTTGAACTCGATCACCACCTCGCGCGGGCTGGTATAGAGCGCCGCGCCGTCCCGGGTCGATGCCGTGTAGAAGCCCGGCCCAAACTCTCCCCCGCCCCATTGATTCTCGACGCGTGTGTCGAGCCCCCTGATCAGGATGGACATGGCCGAATCGTGCGTCGTCGCATGAAAGACCCTCGTACCCTTGACGATCTTCATCTTCATGATGCCTCCTTATTCTCGAATGAAGTTGGTGTGGCAGTGGGCTATAGGCTGCAGAAGGTCGCGTAGTGACCATCGGTGTAATACCCCTGCACAAATCGGTGTTTTTCCCCGGCAATCTGAAATCTGCCGACGATGCGCCACGTCCCGGCGGAGCCGTCGGACTGACGCACGCTCCCCTCGATATAGACCGCGCTTTCGCTTTTCTGGATGCCCGGAAGCCTGCCTTCCGTATCGCGGAACTCTTTGACGTCGATGCCAAAGCGCCCGCATTCGCTGACGTAGTCCTTGATTGTCATGCACGCTGTCATCGTTCGATTCATGTCGTCGACCATTTGGCTCAAGGTGAGATTCAACTTGCATGGACCGATGTCCTTGGCTGGGACCGCCGACGCCGTGAGCGCCAGGACCACGAACGCAAATAGCCATCTGTTCATCGTTCACCCCTGTTGGATGCTTTCCCTGGCACTGGTCTATCGAAGTAAGCGGTTCGCCCGCCCGGCGAGCAGGGGCACAGTGGCCTTGCTGGCTCCTTTGTTGCCGATAGGCCGCAATGCGCGCCTTCCGAAATCCTTACGGTTTGCAAATCGTTGATTTTCTTGAGTCAGCACGGCACCATGAACGCTTGTTCGAACAGGGGTGTTCGGGAACAGCGATGGGTGCCGTAGCGAAATCGGCGCATTTCCGCCTGGGCGAATGGTTGATCGTCCCGCAGGAATGTCGCCTCAAGAGCGATGGCGCGAGCCATGCCATCGAACCGAAGCTGATGGATGTGCTGGTCTACCTGTGCGAACGGGCGGGCGAAGTGGTCAGTGCCGAGGATTTGCTGATCGCCTTATGGCGCGGCAGCTTCTACGGCGACAACCCGGTGCATAAAAGCATCGCGCAACTGCGCCGCTTTCTGGGTGACAGCGCCACCCAGCCACGCTATATCGCTACCATTCGCAAGCGCGGTTATCAGGTGGTGGCCGAGGTAAGCTTTCCTCTCGAATACGCCGCCGCGCCGACGCCTGCTCCGGCGTGGGCTCATGGCAATCCTTATCCCGGCCTGGCCGCATTCGAGGCCGACCGGCAAACCGTATTCTTCGGCCGCAGCCAGGCACAGGCGGGTTTGCTCTCGCGCCTGCAATCGCGCCTGGATGCGAACCAGGGTTTTGTCCTGGTGCTGGGGCCCAGTGGATCGGGCAAGACGTCGCTGCTGCAGGCGGGCATCGTGCCATTGCTGCTGCGACCACACGGCTTCGATGGCCTGTGTGCAAGGGCAGTGGGCCGGATCGAGTCGATCCATGTCATCGACGATCCTGCTCAAGCGCTGGCGGCGGCCATGCTGCAATGGCGCGTGGATGACGAACCTCTGTTCCATGACAGCGAAAAGAACTGGATCATGTCCTGCCTGTCACAGGACATGTCTGTATTGTTGGACAGCCTCGACGATCGCTTGCGACGCCGGGCGGGGCACGCCTCGACGCCGCAACATAAGTCCGTACTGTTGCTGCTGCTCGACCAGCTCGAACGCGTCTTCGCGCAACGAGCGGATGTCATGCCGGCGATGGACTGGCTGTTCGATCGCTTGTCGGCCTTGCTGGCGACAGGCTCGGTCGCCGTACTTGCGTCCTGTCGCAACGACTTCTATCCCGATCTGGTTCGCGTACCGGCGCTGGCCGCACTGAAAGCCGAAGGCGGCCAGTTTGACCTGGCGCCGCTATCTGCCGGTGAGGTGGCGCAGATCATCCGGGCTCCGGCGCGAGTGGCCGGCCTGAGTTTCGAGCAGGATACGGAAACGGGTTTACGCCTTGATGATGTGCTGCGCGATGCAGCCATACGACATCCGCAATCGCTACCCCTGCTGCAGCACAGCCTGTCGCTGTTGTACGAAAGACGATCGCCCTCGGGCATGTTGAACTTCGCGGCCTATCGCGACATAGGTGGCTTCGACGGTGCGCTGGCCCAGCAGGCCGAGCAAGCCTTCAGCGCACTCCCGCACGCATCGCAGAACCGTCTGCCGCAATTGCTGCGCAAAATGGTTTCCATCGATGACGACGAGCGCTCGCCCGTTGGCCGCCCGGTTCCCTGGACGCAAATCGACGACGCCGACGAATTGGCGCTGGCGCAGGCTATGGTCGATCACCGCCTGTTCGTCAGCGTACTGCTCTCCGACACACCCGCACTTTCGGTGGCGCACGAATCCTTGTTTCGTCAATGGCCGCGGCTACGGTTGTGGATCGACGACAACCAACGCCTGTTATTGCTGCGCTCCCGCGTAGTGCAGGCCCAGCGGCGATGGACGGCAGAGGGCGAAAAGCGGGACTTTCTGCTTCCCGCGGGAAGCCAGCTCGACGACGCCTGCCGGCTGGCCGCCGATTCGGATCTGCCGATTTCATCCGACGAACGCCGCTTCGTGAACCTCTCGCATCAGCGCGCACGCCGGCAACGCCATATGCGTTTCCTGGCGATCGGCACGCTTCTTGTGCTGGGTGTCGCTGCCGGTGTGTCGGGCATCATCGCGGCAAGGCAGCGGCGCGAAGCGGTGATGCAACGCGCACAGGCCGAGTCGCTGGTGGAGTTCATGCTTGGCAAGCTCACCGACAATCTGCGTCCGTTGGGAAAACTCGACGTGCTCGATGCCGTCAGCAAGGAGTCGATGACCTACCTTGCCACGGTACCGGAAACTTCTTCGAATCTGCCGGTTGAACTGATGCGCGAACGCGCGCTGCGCCAGATCGGCGAAATTCGCATGGATCGAGGTGACGTCGAGGGCGCAACAGCGTCATTCGAACGCGCGGCGACGTTATCGCAATCGATCACCAGTGCCCACCCCGATAATGGCGATGGCTGGCTTGATTACGGCAATGCCATGTTCTGGCTTGGGCAGATAAGTTACCAGGCCCATCATTACGATCAGGCAGCCGAACGTTGGGAGCGCTATCTGCAGGCCAGCCTCAAGCTCAACGCACTGCGCCCTCATGATGCACAGGCCGTGCTCGAGCTGTCGTACGCTTACAACAACTTGGCCACGCTGGCTTTTCGGCAAGGTCAATATGTACAGGCACGAACTCAGTTCACTCGTTCTCTTGAGCTCAAGCAGGACGCTCTGAAACTGAAGCATGACGATGCTGACATTCAAGCCGATACCGCCGATACATTGAGCTGGCTGGGTACGACTGACGAAGCCAATGGCGACATGGTGGCAGCCACCGCGGCCTACAGCCAGGCGATGGATATGCTCGGCACGCTGCAACGCAAGCTCCCCGACGATCAGCGCTGGCGCTATCGCGGCGCCATTGTCGCAACTCACCTGGGCGACATGCTGTTCGCACAGGGCCAGCTTGAGCAGGCCGAGGCGGCCTACCGCCGCGCCAGCTCAACACTGCACGACCTTTGCCTCGCCGATCCTGAAAACAAGACCTGGGCACGCGATGGAATCTATGCCTCGATAAAACTGGCCCGTGTCGACGGATTCATGCAGCGCCGTGCAGATGCGAACATAACCATGGCTACCGTTGATGCCTCCATCGCCAAGCTGGTGTCATCCCGATCACCATCGGCCGAAGACCAGCGAATGCAGGCGCAAGTGAGATTGGCGACGCTTGAAATAAGCGAACGCGACCCGAAAACCGCACGCCAGTGGTTGGATGCGTCGATCACCGCATTCGACGCGACTCTTGCGGCAAAGAAAGGATTGCCCGCACCCGCGCAAGCTCATCTGCTTGCCCAATTACTGGTCGCTCGCGCAAGCATCGAATCGGGCAGTGAAAAGCAGGCCGATGCGCAGCGCGCGCTGAGCCTGCTCGAACAGCCAAACCTGTCCGTGCAAAGCAACGCCGTCCAGGATATGAAAGTAAGGGCACTGATCGAGGCCAGCAAGAACGACCAGGCCACATCCCTGATCGAACAGCTGAACGGCCATGGATACAGGAGCCCGGATTATCTGCAGTTTCTTCGTGCATCAAACAGGGGCAAGTCATGAGTACCGATCCGCAGACTAAAGCAGAGTTCGAAATCGTCGAGACCGAATTGAGCGTGGCCTACGTGAAATACGGCGGCAATTCCGGCGATGGACAGTACTTCTTCGCTTTCAGCAATCAACACATCCACGTACGCAACCGCAGAAGCCTTCCACCTGGATGCGAGGGCGTGGTGATGCGCTTTCGATTGGGCAAACATGTGCCAGCGAACTTCGTTATTACCGGCCTCGTTTCCACCAATTCGATGGGCAATCTCTTGCCAGAGTCCATTTATCGTTCGCTGGATACGCAATGCCGTGACATCGAAGTCCTGAATCAGGCTACTCAGCCCGGCATCTTCAATGTCGGCATTCTGGTTACCGATCTCAATACGGGCGTTCTGGTCTTCTGTGATCCCCAGGTCGTCAATTCGCCTGGTGAGGGCGATAACTGCTGAATTAGCTGCAAACGCACGGGGTCGGGTTCAATAAAATCGCTGCTGAGCCAGCGCCTCAATGAACCCGCCCCCGTCACTGCATGCCTATTACTTACCCGCGTCGCCGCGACGATATTCGATAGTGACCTCATCGAATTCGGCCTTGACCGAATCGGGCAATGCATAGTCGGCGGACTTCAACGTATCGCGCAGTTGTTCCGCACGACTCGCGCCCATGATCACCGACGTGACCGCCGGGTTGGCAAGATTCCAGGCTATCGCAAGCTTGGCCAGGGGCTCACCGGTCTGCGCTGCGATGTCGCGCAGCTTTCCAATAGTCTCGAACTCCCGTTGATGCCAATAACGCTTCTGATACATGGCGCCGAACTGTCCGAGCTCGGCTGAAAAGCGACCGGTCTCGGGGTTATCCTGCAACTGGTAGCGATCGGTCAGCAGGCCGCCCGCCAACGGGTTGTACGGGATCACTGCAAGTTTTTCTTCGACAGCCAGCGGTAGCAGCTCGCGCTCGATCTCACGAAACAGCAGGTTGTAACGCGGCTGCACGGACACGTAGCGCGCCAACCGCAGAGCTTCCTGCCGGCCGAGCGCGCGCGCCAGGCGATAGGCCAGGAAATTCGACACGCCGATATAGCGCACCTTGCCGGAGCGCACGATGGCGTCGAGTGCTTCGACGGTTTCGTCCAGTGACGTCGCGGCATCGTCCATATGTATCTGATAGAGGTCGATGTAATCGACCTCCAGGCGTCGCAGCGATGCATCGATCGCATCGAACAGATGCTTGCGCGACGTGCCTTGGTCCCAGGGCAAAGGACCCATGCCGCCACCCGCCTTGCTGGCGAGAATGAAACGGTTGCGCTTGCCCTTGAGCCAGCGGCCGGTGAATTCCTCGGATCGGCCTCGCTCGTCGAAGCCGACGCCGGCCGGATACATATCCGCCGTATCGATGAAATTCACGCCCGCCTCGGCGGCCATGTCGAAGATCCGGAACGATTCTGCCTCGTCGGTCTGCTTGCCGAAGGTGCCCGTGCCCAGGCAAAGGCGGGAGACAGTCAGGCCGGTTCGGCCGAAGGATGTGTATTGCATGGCGGCTTCCAGGTGGGGGTGGATGCTTGGCCGCACGCGGTAGCGAGGGACGCGGCCTTGTGTAGTGAGCGCTATATTAGGTCTGGTCGGCGCTGTTGTATAGTGCTCACTATATTTATTCGGCCACAGCCCTCCCGGAGGTCGCGTATGGCGCGCGAACGGATATTCGACATCGATCAGGCCACCGAGGTGGCGATGCGGCTGTTCTGGCGCAAAGGCTATGAGCTGACGTCACTCGCCGACCTGACCCAGGCCATGGGCATAACGCCGCCGAGCTTCTACTTCGCCTTCAAGAGCAAGGAAGGTTTGTTCGAGCGCGTGCTGGATCACTACAGGAACACCCGGCTGCAACATGCCGAGGAAGCGCTGGCGCAACCAACGGCGCGGGGCGTAGCCGAGACGATGCTGTACCGGCTCGCCGATCTCTATACCGACCCCGACTATCCGCCGGGCTGTCTGGCGATGAATTGCTCCATGCCATGCGCGGACGGCTCCATGCCGATTCGGCAGAAATTGGCGACCTTGAGGGCTGGCCGACGCGACCGATTGCGCAAGCGCCTGGAGCAGGCTCAAGTCGCGGGAGACCTGGCCGCCGATGAGGATGCGGATGCGCTCAGTCGATTCGTGTTGGCCATGGGTTGGGGTTTGGCGATTGACGCCCAGTCCGGGGCCAGCCGTGACGATCTCTACCGAACCATAGCAAGGGCTTTGCAGGGATGGCCACGCTCGGTCGAGAAGCGCTGAAAACAATGCACACCTGAGCTTGCCCCGCTAATCCGGCCACTGTCTTTGTATCGGAATGTATCCGGGCGTTTCTGTTGCACATTGCGATACCTTTTGATGCCCCTCGTGACACATCCACGATGCACCCCCATGGTCTTCTATCCACACCAAACGAGCCGCTGGTGCATAGACGCTGGCCTTGCAAGTAAGCGCTTATTTAGTGGAGAAACCCATGCACGAGAAAATCAAGCTAAGCGGACGCAAATTCGCGGGCGCAGCTGCCATAGCAATATTGGCAACCCAAGTTGCTGTAGTTAACGGTGCGTATGCTCAATCGGCACAGTTACAGCCGCCCGTGTCGGGCGCTGCGTCGCACGATTCCCTGGGCCCGCTCAAGCATGTTCATGCCGGCGTACTGGATGTCGCTTACGCGGAGTTGGGGCCAGCCGACGGCCCGGTCGTCATTCTTCTGCATGGATGGCCTTATGACATCCACAGCTATCAGGACGTCGCTCCAGCGTTGGCGGCGAAAGGCTACCGTGTGCTTGTCCCGTATGCACGCGGTTACGGCGAAACCCGTTTTCTATCCGCAAGCACCATGCGAAATGCCGAGCCCGCCGCGCTGGCGAAGGATGTCATCGACTTCATGGACGCGCTGAACATCAAGCGCGCGGTCTTAGGCGGCTTCGACTGGGGTGCGCGCTCAGCTGACATCGTCGCGGCGCTGTGGCCGGAACGAGTAAAGGCGTTGGTGAGTGTGAGCGGCTATCTCATTGGCAGCCAGGAATCCGGCAAAACTCCGCTGCCGCCCAAAGCCGAGTATCAATGGTGGTATCAGTATTATTTCGCCACCGAGCGTGGCCGCATCGGCTACGAGAAGAATCATCACGATTTCGCCAAGTTGATTTGGCAACTCGCATCACCGAAATGGAATTTCGACGACGCCACGTACGAGCGCAGCGCTGCCGCGCTGGATAACCCGGATCATGTCGCCATCACCATCCACAACTATCGCTGGCGCCTGGACCTGGTCAAGGGTGAAGCAAAATACGACGCCCTGGAGAGAAAGCTGGCCCAGTTTCCGAAAATTTCGGTACCGACCATCACGCTGGAGGGCGACGCCAATGGCGCTCCGCATCCGCAGCCGGAAGCATATGCCAAGCAGTTCACCGGTAAATATGAGTTTCGGCTGATTACGGGCGGCATCGGCCACAATCTGCCAGAGGAAGCACCGCAGGCGTTCACGCAAGCGGTGATCGATGCCGATCACCTTTGATACGGGTTCGGATTGATCAAAACAGAACGACCGTCTCGGCGGAGACGGTCGTTTTTTTGAAGCGTTCGATTGTCACTTTATCGTCTTGGCCATTTCGGTGGTGCCGCTCCAACCCAGCCCACGATACAGCGGCCCACCCTTCTCCGTGGCGTGTAGCACGGCATAGCAAACCCCGCGCCTGGCGAACTCTGCGTCAGCCAGAACCATCAGTTCACGGGCCAACCCGCGATTTCTGTAATCGGGTTCGACGAAGACATTCAGGACATATCCGCGTTTGTCCTGCGTTGGATGCATGGGATGCGGCGGCCAGTCGATCAGCATCAGGCCGATGCCAGCAATCGGAACGCCACCGTCCGACATCACGTAGCCAAAATAGGATCCCTCCAGCAAACGCGGCCTGACCCACTCGCGAAAATGCTCGGTCATAGGCGTCAAAACATCATCGCTTCGGCCGGCGTCCCGAAACATTTCTTCGCGATGCAGGCAAACGAGGTCAAGATCGTTTGCGTGGAGTGTTCGAATGTCCATGGCTTTCCAAAGTGACGAGTTCAAACCCTGATATTCGTCTTGGGTTGAAGCGGCCACTATCAGGCCACAAAGCAGCTCATCAAGTCACCCATTGACGAACCCGCCAAACTTACCGATCTGACTGCTCATGGGCATTTATCCGCTCAAGAATACGGCGAAGATGTGCAAGGTCGGTCTTGGAAAGATGCTGGATGGCCGATGGCGCATCGTCGCGCACTGTGCGGTGTACCAGTTCGACGAGCTGCCGGCCTGCTGGCGTAAGCGATACCAGTTTTGCGCGGCGATTGTCCGGGTGAGGCTGGCGTGCAACCAGGCCTCTATCCTCAAGATCATTCACCGCGACGGTAATGGCCGGAGCGTCGCTGCCGGTCATATCGACCAGCTGTTTCAAGGTGATCGGCGCATCGAGCAGCCGCCGAAGCACGCGAACGCGGCTGAAGGGCAAGCCAGTGACTTCCGTGACTTTCCGGCGCCATTCGCCGCGGGTCTCCCATACCATGGCGACCAGCATCTGCCAGATGCCATCGGCTTCGCTGCCACCGCTGGCATGCCTGGTCATGCCGCCGCTCCGGTAGGTGCTTCTTCCAGCAGGTGCGCCGCGTGGCGCGTGGTATGGCGCGCCCAGCGCGTGTTGGACAGCCAAGCCAGCAACAACACGGCAACGCCCCCACCAGTGATCAGCCACCAGAAGGGATGCGATGCTTCGGCGAACCCGCTGTGCATATGCGTACCCAGGATGGTGCCCGCAAGAGCGACACCAAGCGCAGCGCCGATCTGCCTGCTGGTAGAGGCGACCGCCGCTGCAAGACCGGCCTGCGCCTTGGGCATGCCGGACACCGCGGTATTGGTAATGGGTGCATTTACCATGCCGAAACCTATTCCGAAGATAACGTATGTCAGCAGCAATATTGGCAGCGGTGTCGCGGCCGTCAATTGCGTCATGATCAATGCACTTATGACGGTAGCTGCACCGGAAACCAGCAGTGGGGGTTGCGTGCCGTATGCGCCAACCAACCGTCCGGAAAGTGGCGAACAAAGAATGGTGGCCAGTGCGAGCGGCATGGTGCACAGGCCGGTCTGGAAGGCCGACAAGCCGCGCACTTCCTGCAAGTACAGCGTATTGAGGAACAGAAAGCCGGAGAATGCCGAGAAGCTGCACACGGCGATCAATGTTGCGCTACTGAAAGGTGCGCTGCGAAAGAACCGGACATCGATCAGCGGTTCATGGCGTCGCGGTTCGTAGACAAGCAAGGCGATCAACGCAAGCGCGGCGGCGGCGAACAGGCCGATGATCGCCGTCGAGTTCCAGCCGGCAGATGGGCCTTCGATGACGGCATATGTCACCGTCGCCAGGATGGTAAACACCAGGAGTTGCCCGATCGGATCGACGCGCCGCGCGCGGGGCGCCTTTGACTCGGGAATATAGCGTGCGGCCAGCAACATCGCCGCGGCACCGACGGGCAAGTTCACCCAGAAGATGGAACGCCAACCGATGCTTTCGGTCAGCGCGCCACCGATCACCGGACCTAATGCCATGGAAACACCGGCGACGGCTCCCCAGATGCCAATGGCGCGCGCGCGTGCTTTGGGCTCCTGAAACGTGTTGGCGATGATCGACATGGCGACCGGGTTGAGCATCGTTGCGCCCAGTGCCTGCACAATGCGAAACACGACCAGGTAGCTCACATTGGGGGCGACGCTGCACAGCAGCGAGCCAAGCACGAACAGCACCATGCCTGACTGGAACACGCGGCGGCGCCCGAAGCGATCAGCCATCGATCCGGCCAGCATCAGCAGGCTTGCCACCACCATGGTGTAAGCATCGATCACCCATTGCAGCCCCGATATCGACGCGCCCAGGTCCTGCCGTATCGACGGCAAGGCGACATTAACGATGGTGGCGTCTATCGCGACCATCAGCAGGCTGAGGCAACAGATGCCAAGGATGAGGTTCGGATGAGCCGGGACACGCCCAGCTGGACAAATAGTTGTATTCATACAACTATTGTTGATCAACAACTATTGGCGCGTCAATAGGTCAGGGGCCACACGTCGAAGAAGGCGGGCTGGGAGTCATTAGTCATTTATGAGAGGCTACGGCGGCTTACTACCCAGGAATTACCCCGATGAACACCGACACCATGCAAGCCGATTTGCTTCGATTGTTCGAGCGCCATGACGTGGAGCTGGAACAGGATGAAGATTGGCTTGTGACTGATGGTGATTTCCCTGCCATACGCGCCAGTTGGCACGAGGGCGCGGACGGAGCACCGGGCCGACTGGATGTGGATGTGGTGATCAGCGAGGAGCGCCACATCGAGGAAAGCTTTGCTGGTAATGGATCGGGTGATGCCGGCGTGCGCGACGCGCTGAAGACGTTTGAACGCAATGTCTTGTACGTGCTGTTGGCCGCGTGTTGGTACGTCACCGACGATCGACGTATTCAGCTGCAGAGCTGGGAGCTTGGCGTGCGGACCTGGGATGTGTTCGTCGGCCCACTGATGTTCAGCCGTGAAGATGTGGCAGCGCCCGAGGGCTTGCTGTCGGGTTTGCAGGACGCCCTGCGCAACGAATCGTTGAGTGGCGAACTGCATTGGATCCGTCTGTTCCATCGCCGCGCCGATGACGGCTCGGTGGTCACCGAGGCGTTGCTGGACAACCAGCCATGGCCGGGTGGCGACCGTCTACTGGGTCAGTTGGCGTGGCCGTCGACGGAGAAAGGATACAGCGCGCGTTGCTTTATCGCGCTGGATATCCGTGATTACTGAAGTTCATCTAAGTTGAGTTCAGTCTTGTTTACATGGCGCTGTGGAGCAGCCCGCCGCCTTCTCCGCTGGGCTGGCAACGCAACACGGCGTATAGCTTCAACAGCTACTTTGCGGATATGAGGCCGGCCTTTCTTGGTTGCCCGGCGAAGAGCGGAGGCGCTTTTCAATAGTAAAGCTGATCATCTCTGTCCTGTCGGTGCATGCCTCGGAGCCTTAGCCGTTCAAACCCAGAGCTGACTGCTCGCTACGCATCGCTTGAGAAGCCCCCCTCACCCCAACCCTCTCCCCCGGCAAAGCCAGGGGAGAGGGAGCAGGTTGCGCAAGCACGAAACACCGAGATCAACTCAGTCAATCCCCTCTCCCCTGGCTTTGCCGGGGAGAGGGAGCAGGTTGCGCAAGCACGAAACATTGAGATCAACTCAGTCAATCCCCTCTCCCCTGGCTTTGCCGGGGGAGAGGGAGCAGGTTGCGCAAGCACGAAACACTGAGATCAACTCAGTCAATCCCCTCTCCCCTGGCTTTGCCGGGGGAGAGGGAGCAGGTTGCGCAAGCACGAAACACCGAGATCAACTCAGTCAATCCCCTCTCCCCTGGCTTTGCCGGGGGAGAGGGGCAGGTTGCGCAAGCACGAAACACTGAGATCAACTCAGTCAACCCCCTCTCCCCTGGCTTTGCCGGGGGAGAGGGAGCAGGTTGCGCAAGTACGAAACACCGAGATCAACTCAGCCAATCCCCTCTCCCCTGGCTTTGCCGGGGGAGAGGGAGCAGGTTGCGCAAATACGAAACACCGAGGTCAACTCAGTCAGTCCGCTCTCCCCCGGCTATGCCGGGGGAGAGGGTTGGGGTGAGGGGGCTTTCAGTCCTCAGCGCCACGACGCCTCGTGCAGAAATTCGGTGTACCTCAGAAGCGCCAGAAATGCCCCCAGACGATTCGAGAGGCGGCAAGAGCGGTTTTATCTTTCAATGCTGCTCAGAGCCAAGAGTCAGACAACGACTCCACCAGGATTCGGCCTGCACCCAGATAACGAAATCCCAAGATAGTTCGAGGTTTCCCCTAGGGAGACTTCGAGCAGCATACGAACGCTCCAACGAAGTTGGTTAAACTTCGCAAGTGAGCACACGTCATGAGAACGGCTACATCCTTACGCGCCATTGGCGTGACACGAAAGATGGCGGCGACATTGAATTGTGGTTGGCAACCGACTCGGGGGCTCGCCGCGTACTCGTTACCGGCCAGCGAAACGTGGCGTTCGTTCGGGCGAGTGCGCATGAGCAGGTTGAGGCAATAGTTCGCAACGATAGCGGCGTGGAGCTGGCTTCGCTGCCAATGAAAACGCTCGGCCAGGAACCCGTCCTGGGGGTCTATGCCCGCGGGTATCGGGCCATGCTCAACCTGGAGAAACGGCTGGCCAAAGAGGGGATCGAGCTTCTTGAGGCTGATATCCGCCCCGATGACCGTTATCTGATGGAGCGATTCATCACGGCAAGCGTCGTTGTCGACGTGGAAGGGAATGCCGGTGCGGCAACGCTGGTCAATCCGCGCCTGAAGCCTGGAGAGGGATATCGCCCGTCGCTGCGACTGGTATCGCTGGACATCGAAACGAGCGCCCAGGGCGAACTCTATTCGATCGCACTGGAGGGCTGCGGTCAGCGCCAGGTCTTCATGCTCGGCAGCCCCGATACCCGAGAGATGCACGACCTGGATTTCGAGCTCACCTATTACGAGGAACGCTCGCAGATCATTGTTGCGCTCAACAGCTGGTTTCGCCATCACGATCCGGACGTCATCATCGGCTGGAATCTGATCCAGTTCGATCTTCGCCTGCTTCAGGCGTGCGCGGAACAGTGCGGACTGGTCCTGTCGCTTGGACGAGGCGGCACGCCTATCGAATGGCGAAACCACAACCGACGGGAAGGCTTCGTCTTCGCGGCGATTCCCGGGCGGCTCGCTATCGACGGCATCGAGGCGCTGCGTTCGGCGCTCTGGAGCTTCCCCTCGTTCAGCCTGGAAACGGTCGCGCAGGAGTTGCTCGGCGAAGGCAAGGCTATCGACGATCCGTACAGCCGGATGGCAGAGATCGAACGCCGTTTCAACGAAGACAAGCCAGCCCTTGCGCGCTACAACCTGAAAGACTGCGAGCTGGTGACGCGCATCTTCGCCAAGACCAGGCTCATGGAATTTCTGCTCGAACGGGCGAATGTCACCGGTTTGCAGGCCGACCGCATGGGCGGATCCATTGCGGCCTTCAGTCATCTATACCTGCCGCGCATGCATCGCGAAGGTTACGTGGCGCCCAACGCAGGCGCACGAACGGGAGAATCCTACCCCGGCGGTTTCGTCATGGAGTCTCGCCCAGGCATCTACGACTCCATCGTCGTCCTGGACTATAAAAGCCTCTACCCTTCGATCATTCGCACTTTCCTGGTCGACCCGATCGGCTTGGCCGAAGGCATGCTCGCGACCGATCCCAAGGCCACGATTCCAGGGCCCAACCGCACCCGATTCTCCAGGAGCAAGCACTGCCTGCCGGGCTTGATCACGCAATTATGGACCGGGCGCGACAAGGCCAAGGCTGCGGGTAACGCGCCGCTATCACAGGCGTTCAAACTCCTGATGAATGCCTTCATCGGCGTGCTTGGTGCCGCAGGTGGAAAGTTCTTCGACCCCAAGCTGGTCTCGGCCGTTACGCTTCGCGGCCACGAGATCATGCGCGAGACGCGTGGATGGGTCGAGGCCGAAGGCTACGAGGTCATCTATGGGGATACGGATTCGATCTTCATCTGGCTAGGAAAGCGCTACACGGAAGCCGACGCACTGGTCATAGCGGATCAACTGGTTGCCCACATCAACGCCAAATGGAAAGAGCAACTGAGGGCGTCGCTGGATATCGAGTGCTACCTGGAGATCGAGTTCGACGCACATTACCAGCGGTTCTTCATGCCAACCATCCGTGGAAGCGACCAAGGCAGCAAGAAACGCTACGCGGGCCTGGCCTTGAATGAAAGCGGCAAGGAAGAACTGGTCTTTCGTGGCCTGGAAACCGTACGAAGCGACTGGACCCCATTGGCGAAGCGGTTTCAGCGAGAGCTCTTCGAAAAGATCTTTCGGGAAGAGCCCTATGCGGACTTCGTCAGGAACTACGTTGGCGAGCTGCGATCCGGGACACTCAACGATCTTCTGATCTATCGAAAGCGCTTACGTGGAAAGCTCGACTCCTACGACCGTATCACGCCACCCCAGGTTCGCGCCGCCCGCCTGGCCGACGAGCACAATGCCCGGCTCCGCCGCCCATTGCAGTACCAGAACGGTGGCTGGATCAGTTATGTGATGACCGTCAACGGCCCGGAGCCGCTGGAGGTAGTGCGCTCGCCTATGGACTACGAACACTACGTTGCTCATCAACTTAGGCCCATTGCCGACGCCATTCTCTCCCCACTGGGCAGCCGGTTCGACGCCTTGATATCGCAGCAGGCAGAACTGTTCTAGTTCAAGCGATGTGCCTACTGGGCGTCAGGGTGAATCACCGCCGCGACCGCCTCGGCGAGCTCCGCGAAAGTGTAGGGTTTGCGCAGGCATCGGATATCGCCCAGCGTCAATTCAGCACTCAGATGCTGCGCGGTGTATCCCGAGCACAGCAAAACGGGAATCGTCGGATATTCGACCCTGACCGATGTCGCCAGCTGTGCGCCATTCATCCCGCCCGGCATGATCACGTCACTGAAGATGAGGTCGACAGCCGCATCGGCGCGCAATATGTCCAGGGCGCGCTGTGCGTTGTCGGCGCCCTTTACCGTATAGCCAAGTTCTTCGAGCATCGCATGGGTGACCCTGCGTACGTCTTCATCGTCTTCCACCAGAAGCACCACGCCCTGCCCTGAAGCCGTAGCTTCACCATCGGGTAGCGGATCGGCCATCGAAAGCTGGCCGTCCGTACGTGGCAGATAGATGCGGACGCTTGTACCGACGCCCAGCGTACTGTCGATCGAGACGAAACCTCCCGACTGCTTGGCAAAACCGTAGACCTGGCTGAGCCCAAGGCCCGTACCGTGACCAACGCCCTTGGTGGTAAAGAAGGGCTCGAAGACACGGTCGATGATCTCTTGTGGCATGCCCGTGCCGGTGTCGGTCACATCGATCACGACGTAATCGCCTCGCTTGATCTCAGTGGGCACATGCGAGCGTGCGTCCACTTGCTGCAGCCGCGTCGACAGCGTCAACGTTCCGCCGTTGGGCATGGCATCGCGCGCGTTGATGGCCAAATTGAGGATCGCCGTCTCGAGCTGATGGGGATCGGTCAGGCAATGCCAGGTCTCTTTCGAACGCTTGATCTCGATGCTGATCGTCTCGCCAATAGCGCGGTCCAATAGCAGGCGGAACGCCTCGAGGCGTTCGTCGACGGACACCGGCTCCGCGCGCAGGTCCTGGTGTCGCGAGAACGCCAGCAATTGCCGGTTCAACTTCTGGCCGCGAGACACGCCAAGCTTCGCGGCTTTCAGATGTTGCCGCGTTCGCTCATCGTGCGGAATGCGATCTCCCAGCAATTCCAGACTGCCGCCAATAACCATCAGCAAGTTATTGAAGTCATGTGCAACGCCGCCGGTGAGCTGGCCAAGGGCCTCCATCTTTTGCGCGTGGCGCAATTGATCGTCCATGAGGCGCCGATCCGTAATATCGGATACAACGCCGGCGATACGCACGGCCTTCTTGTCGCGGTAGTACGTCTGCCCGATGACATGAACCCAACGAATGACGCCATCGTCCTTGCGCTGGATGCGCTTCTCGAAATTGATGTGTCCATGTTTTTTTGCGGCCTCGAAAGCCGCCCTCACACCTGCCCGATCCTCGGCAAGGAAGTAGTCCATTGCGTCTTCGATGCGCAACTGCGACGTGGCATCGCGGCGGCCGAATATCTCTTCATAGCGCGACGAACGTTGCATGATGCCGGTGGTCAGATCGAAATCCCAGTTACCCATGCCTGCGGCATCAAGCGCCACAAACAAGCTCTCCTCGGCACGTCGACGGTCCTCGATTTCCTGTCCTAGCCTGGCGTTGGCCACAGTCAGCTCGTCGCTGCGCTGGCGTGTGAAGGTCTGGTCGGTAAAAACGGCGCACACTACCGTGGGCGTGTCCTCGGCAACGGTCACATTGGCGAATGACACCAGCACCGGAATGCGTATGCCCGATGCTGCGATCAGCGTCAATTCCGTTCCGCTCGATGTACCTTGCTCAAGCAGGCTCGCAAAGACACCTCGCTCGCTACGCGACAGGAGCAGATCGGCCTTGCTGCCGATCATGTTTTCGCGAACGTGCCCGACCAGCGTCGCAAAGCGCTCGTTACAGTAGAGGATGGTGCCATCGCGGCTCAGTGTTACCGCACCCTCCTGCATCTTTTCGATCAGCACACGATAGGGCCGATCGGCGTTCTCAAGCGTGTAGACGCGCGTGCCCGAAGGGCCACCCACTACGACTGCATCCACCTCACCATGGCGAATGGCGTCGAGCGTCTCCTCCGCCTCCAACAGGCGAGCTCGTAGCTCGGCAATCAAGGTCTCGTCGGACATAGGATCTGAAAAGTAGTTACGGGATCTTGGGCACTCGGATTCATTCACCAGGCGTAAGCGGGAGAATATTGAGCCCGGCCAGCACGCGCTCCTTATCGGAGAGATCGCCAATGATGCGACGTAGTGGCTCGGGCAGGATCTTTACGAGGGTAGGAGTCGCGATGATCTGCAGCTCTTTCGTGGCCTCCGGATCTTCATAGACATCGATAACCTCAAGATCGTAGCGACCCTTGAGGTTTTCGTCGCAGATATGCCGCATGTTCTCGATGGCGCGGGCCGAACGTGGAGTGGATCCGGTGATGAACAGGCGAAGTTTGTAGCGCTCCGCGTCGTTATCGAGTTGGCCGTCCGTATTCATGGCGACTTGAAATCCTTTGGTCGAATGTCGAGCCCGACAAGAAGGCGTTCGGTATCGGCAAGGTTACCGATCACTCGCTTCAGTGGCGGCGGGAGGCGTCGCACCAGTGTGGGTAGCGCAACGATCTGGTCGCCCGCAGCGAGAGTCGGGGTGACCAGGAGATCTACCACTTCGATCGTGTAGCGACCGGCAAGATAGGTTTCACAAATATGCTTGAGGTTGGCAATCGCCGCGAGCGACTTGGGCGTCTGCCCCGCCACGTACAGGCGCAGGTTGTAATCGCCCGTATCGGCGAAGTCGTTCGCATCCATCGTTTCCTTATCTGGCGATATCTCGTTGTCTCCGAGTCTGTTGTTCATGGCGCCATCCCTCGACGCGTCGCCATGCGTGAGCGGTCATCGGCGTACACGACTTCCTGTGCCTCCTCCTGCTCGATAAGCATCTTCATTTCTGCCTCCTCTATATCGAGTTCGGCCCGTAGATCGGCGATCTCGCGCTCAACCGAGGCGCGCTTTCTTGCCATCTCACGCCGACGCCGTTCAATACCCTGGATGCGGACCTTGTCGGCATCGCGCTCACGCGCCTCTTGCGCCAGCCTTGCCGTACCGGTAAGTACACCTTCGGCGCCGATGTACGCATCCACCAGCTCGATACCGTCATCGGTGAGATGGTATTCGCGCAGCTGCTTGGAGTGGTTCATGCCACGTGACTTCAACAGGTAAAGCAACCGGTTGCGCTCGCCATTGGCTTCGTGATCCTTCAGCGAAATCCAGGTATCCATCAACGAGGACACGCTGCGCTCGTTTTCATCCATCAGCTCGCCGGTCGAGGAAAGGCTGGTGAACAACGCGGTGATACCGCGCGTCTTGCAGATATCGGCCAGCCTTACAAGCGTTGCGTGAATTTCCAGCGAGGGACCACGAAAGGCAGAGATCGGGTCGACCACTACCACTTTGGGCTCGAAGTCCTCGATGTCGCGGTTCATTCGCGCCAGATGCATCTCAAAACCGAACAGGCTCGGCCGCGCGGCCTCAAAACGCAACAGGCCCGCATCGATATGCGGCTTGAGATGGATGCCCACCGAATCCATGTTGCGAACGATCTGGTCCTGCGACTCCTCGAATGCGAAAAGCAGGCAACGCTCTCCGCGCCTGCATGCCGCATTTATGAAGGCTGCGCCGAACGTAGATTTTCCGGTGCCGGCCAAGCCTGAGATAAGCACGCTGGAACCACGGAAATAACCGCCCCGCCCCAACATGGCATCGAGCCCCGATACGCCCGTTGAGATCGACTCAAGCGAGATCTTGTGGCCCAGGCCTGCGGAGGTGATGGGCATGACGCTGATACCGCGGTCATCGATCAGGAACGGGTATTCATTGGTGCCGTGAGCCGAACCGCGATACTTGACGACGCGAAGGCGGCGTGTGGTGATCTGCTCCTCCACGCGGTTGTCGAGCAGTATCACGCAATCGGATACATATTCCTCGATGCCGTAGCGGGTCAGCTGCCCATCGCCGCGCTCGCCTGTGATGATGGCGGTGACACCCTTGTCCTTCAGCCACGCAAACAGGCGCCTCAGCTCGGCACGCAGTATCCCCTTGTCGGTGAAGCCGGCGAACAGTGCCTCCACGGTATCGAGCACGACTCGCTTGGCGCCAATCGAATCGATAGCATGATTAAGCCGGACGAATAGCCCCTCCAGGTCGTAGTCGCCGCTCTCTTCGATCTCGGCGCGCTCGACATGTACGTGGTCAATGACGATCTTCTTCGCCGCGACGAGATCGGCAAGGCCGTATCCCAACGACACGACATTCTGTTCCAAATCGACCGCACGCTCTTCGAAACTCATGAAGACGCCGTTCTCGCCGTAATCCGTCGCGCCATTGACCAGGAATGTCACCCCGAACAGTGTCTTGCCGCAGCCCGCGGCACCACACAGCAAGGTAGGACGCCCGGCTGGAAGGCCGCCAAGCGTGAGGTCATCCAGGCCACGGATGCCGGTAAGCGTCTTGGCCAGGGCAATCGATTCATCGTGCGTCGGTGTCATTTGCTGGTTCATTGGTCTGGTAGGTTGAGGTGACGGACTCGACAGGGATACATCAGGTGCCCAACGCTGGGGACGAGGCGGTCAATAGGCCGTGAAGGCGTCGCAAGCTCAGGATTTTCAAAGAGGCGTTGCGCACTGCTGCAGCGTCGCCAATGTCTCGGCACTGCAATGTCGCTGAACGATGGCTATCGAGCTTTTTTGTCGATACAGATTGATTAACCATCGCTTCACTTTTTCATAGCGCTCCATATCAGTCGCGATCGAAGGTCCGTCTGATATCTCGCAAGATCGATTTCAGGGTGAAGTCGAACAGTCTCTCTCACATCGTCCTGGCGAAAGCCGAAAGCGCCTTTCAACAACGAAGCTGCTCAAGCATTCCCCAACATAAACTCTTGCCATATATTGTCTGGCCAATGAAACGCTGAGGAATGGATCCCGGCCTTCGCCGGGATGACAATGGAAAGACTGAGGTCACTTGGGGTTCCCTGGTTAAATGCGAACCGTGGAAATGCGAACTGTGGCTACTCCTATTCACCAAGCCTCCGGCGCCAGACGACCTTGATGCTTATATCTCCTTGCCAACGCGGCGTTCTCGCGCTCATCGTGTTTTTGCTCTGTGCGCAGCTTGTTCAGGCGAAGAGCGATTTGCAGGTTCAATCACTCACCATTGACCGCCAGACACAACCGTTATCGGTCGACAGCTCATCACCATCCTTTGCCTGGGTGGTTGCCCGCGCCCCACGCGGTACAACACCTGAAGGCTATCGAATCGAAGTAGCCCGCAGCATGGCTGCGCTGGAAGCGGATCGCCCTGACCTGTGGGACAGCGGTTTTGTTGCTGGCGGCGCTTCTTTCGGTGTCGCTTATGGCGGGCCGTCATTGGCGCCATCGAGTCGGTACTACTGGAAGGTGATCGCCCACACGTCGGAAGGCGATGCAAGCGCTACCTCCTGGTTCGAAACCGCGCCGTCGCTGCAGCAGTGGTCTCGGGCGCAATGGATCGGCAAACCTCCAGGCGGCTCCCTGGCTGCGCCGTTGTTGCGACATGTGTTTGCCGTAAAGCCCGGCTTGGCATCGGCGAGGCTATATGTTGCCGCCGGGGGTTATGCGGATGTGTCGATCAACGGAATGCCGGCGAGCGACGCCGTTCTTTCGCCCGATTTCACCGATTACAACAAACGCGTGCTCTTTCTTGCACACGACGTAACGACCCTGCTGCGGCCAGGGTCACCCAATGCCATAGGCATTGAACTCGGGCGCGGCTACTACGGGCTCACCAACCCGGATGTGTGGCATTGGGAAAAAGCGCCATGGCATGGCGAACCGCGCGTTCGTGCGCTTCTGAAGCTGTGTTACGTAGATGGCAGCTGTGACATCGATGGCACCGATGCGAACTGGCGCGTTCATGATGGTCCAACGGTGCTTGATGATGTGTACGGTGGCGAGACCTATGACGCGCGTCGCGCACAACCCGGTTTTGACACGGCGGCATTCGACAATCGGGGCTGGCTCGCGGCCGCCGTGCTTCCCGCCCCCAAAGGCGTGCTTCACGCGCAGAGCGAGCCGCCGGTGCGTATGGTATCGACACAACAGGCAACCACGGTCACCAAGTTGCCAAGCGGTAGCTACGTGTTCGCATTTCCGCGTGTCATTGCTGGCTGGGCCACGTTGGCAACGCAAGGAAAAGACGGCGACACGGTCGTCTTGCACTACGGCGAAAAGCTCCTGCCTGATGGCAGCGTTGACGATCGCGACGACCATCATTACTTCAAGCACGGCTTGCAGACTGATCGCGTCACGTTGACAGGCCAAGGTGTCGAGCACTGGCACTCGCGTTTTTCCTGGAAGGGATTTCGATATGTGCAGGTCGACGGATGGCCCGGCAGCACGCCGTCACTCGATGCGATAACGGCTCAAGTCGTGCATTCCGACGTGGCGGTGATCGGCCACTTCAGCAGCAGCAATGCGTTGCTCAACTGGATCCATACCGCGGCTGTCGATACGGTACTCAATAATCTGTACGGCATACCCACCGACACGCCGATGTACGAGAAGAACGGCTGGACCGGCGACGGCATGCTCGGTGCGGATATGATGCTGCGCAACCTGGACGCCGATACGCTGTTATCCAAATGGGTGCGAGACATTGGCGATGCGCGCAACGCCGACGGCGCCCCGCTGCTGATAGCGCCCAACCCGGGCTGGGGAGATGTGCCAGCCCCGCCGTGGCACGCCGCCTATGTGCTGGTTCCCTGGTCGCTGTACTGGCAGCGAGGCGATCGACAGGTCTTGGCCGATCACGTCGATGGCATGGCACGTTATGTCGACCTTGAATATGCGCGCTCGTCTGGAGGCATTGCCGACACCGCGCTTGGCGATTGGGTCAGCCCTAACACGCCGGCTGATGGTGGCAACGCACCGGAGGACAAACACATTGCGGCAACAGCCTATCTTTATCGCATGGCCAGGGTCTTGGCGCAGACCGAGCAAGTCCTCGGCAACGACGACAGGTCGCAACATTTTGATGCGATGGCGACACAGGTGCGGACCGCCTTCAACCAACGGTTTTTCGACTCGGCGGCCGGCCTGTATCGGGGACAGGGCGACGACGGAGTGCGGCAAACCCATCAATTGCTTGCCTTGGATTTCGGCCTTGTTCCGACAGCGCGACGTTCGCAAGTGGTCAATGCCCTGGTTCAGGCTGTGCATGCGCATGACGACCATCTGGACACGGGCGCCCTCGGCACCAAGCTGTTGTTGCCGACGCTGACTGCCGCCGGGCACGCCGACCTCGCATGGATCATCGCCACCCAGACAAGCTTTCCAAGCTGGGGTTATTGGCGTGAAAACGGCGCCACCAGCCTATGGGAGCATTGGAAGCTCACCGCCCGCTCGCGGGGGCATTACTTCCTGGGCACTATCGATGACTGGTTATTCGGGGACGTTGCGGGTTTGCGGCCCTTGGCACCGGGATGGCAACGTATCGGCATGCATCCCGCGTTTGTCCCGTGGCTGGATCACGCCGAAGCAGACACCATGACACCGTTTGGTCGTGCGGCTTTGGCCTGGTCCCACCCATCGGGAACATTGCAGGTGGACATAGAGATCCCCGTTGGCAGTACCGCCGAGGTAAGTCTGCCCATGGTCAAGCCGCAGGCCGTTACGGAATCAGGGCATCCCCTGTCGACATTGAAGTGGGTGCATGCGTTGCACGCATGTGGCCCAAACACGTGTTTCGAGCTGGAATCGGGGACATTCCATTTTTCCGCTTCTGCTGCCCATAACGCGCGCGGCGCAACTGAAGGCATCCGTTGAAGAGCCAGCTTTTCTGAAGGCGTGCTATTGCGGGCGCCGTTGGTTACTTCACGGCGCGACGCTGCCATAGATAGATAGGCAAGCCGGCAAGCAGCAGTACCGCGCCCCAGAGCAATGTTTCGGTACCGGTACCCACCAATGCCCACAGGCTGAAAGCAAGCGCTCCTGCCGCAACCCATCGACGCCACGTCCTGGCCGCACTATCGATTCGCCACCAGGCAAGCACGGTGACGAGATACGGGACCAACGTCGCTGCAGTGGATAGCAGGATCGTAAAGGTGAAAAGCGCCACCAGCGTGCGGCTGTAATTGGAGGCAATCAGCACGCTGGCAAGTATGCTGCTCATCCACAAGCCGACCCACGGTGTGCCGCGCTTATCCAGCCGAGCGAAGCAGGCAGGAAACAAGCCATCCTGCGCGGCGGCGAGAGGTGTCTGAGCTTGCAGCAGCACCCAGCCATTGAGTGCGCCAAAACACGAGACGGTAGCGACAACGCCAATAGCAATGCCCGCCGTTTCACCCCAGACACGTCTTGCCGCCTCGGCCATCGGTGCTGCCGATGCACGCAGTACGTCCACGGGCAGCATGCCGACAACGACAGTACACGCCAACATGGTCGCCAGTCCTGCGATGGTCATGCCGATGATCGTGGCGCGCGGGACCGTGCGCTGGGGATCCTTGACGACACCGGTCGGCACGGTCGCCGTTTCCAAACCAAGAAATGCCCAGAGCGTCAATGCCGCGACGGATGAGGCGACGCTGACCAAGGGCAGTCCGCTGGAATTGAAGGGCACGAAGGCGTTCATATGCACCCAGCCCAAGCCCAGCAGCCCAAATACGACCAACGGCACCAGCTTGAGCAAGGTCGTTACGATGGCTGTGCGCCCTGCTTCGCGAACACCAGCCAAACTTATGAATGTGCAGAGCCATAGGGCGCCCAAGGCACACAATGCGCTGCGCAATGGCGTGAGGGTTGCCGCCGGCCATACCGAACCTAGACTGCCAGCGAACGCCACGGCGATCGCTGCATTGGCCGACCACACGCAGACCCAATAACTCCACGCCACGAGAAAGCCGACGCGATCACCGAACGCTTTGCGCGCATACGCGTAGGCGCCGCCATGATTGGGAATGATCTGCGCCAGCCGCGCATACACCAGAGCCAACATCAGCGCGCCACCCAGGCTGATGCCCCAGCCAAGCAGGCTCGCGGCACCGTATGGCGCCAGCGCTGCCGGCAAGACAAAAACCCCTGATCCGATAATGTTGCCAATGACCAGTGCGATCAGCATCCATTGCCCAAGCGACCGCGGGTTGTCGCTCATGTGTGGGCGAGCGAGTCGCGATACGCGCGGCGCACCATCTCATGAAAATGGTGTACGGCATTCTCACGCAACGGATTCAACCGCCCAGCTTCGTACGATCCCGAAGCAAGCCCGCGTTGTACGTCCTCGCAGATGGTGACGTCTTCGTCCTGCACTTCATCGCTGAAGGCAACGTCTTTTGCGCGCCGTGCCTGCGCTTCCAGGGTATCGCCCTGCGTGTAATAGAAGTCGAACTCCACCCGGCAACGATCGACACCCAGGGGAAGTACGCGGTTGGTCTGCAGTCGTCCGGGAAGAATGTTGAGCATGGCGTTCGGGTATAGAAAATAATACAGCGCCTCGCCGCTGCCATAGAGATCATCGCCGCTTTCCAGTGGACTGAACTGGAACGAATACCACTGGGCTGTTTCGGTGATATAGCTGCGATAGTCGAGCAGGCTGTTCAAGCCAGGATGGATGTGGGGTACGTGGTAGCCCTCCAGATAGTTATCCACGTAGACCTTCCAATTGCAGGCGACGTCGTAGCTCGCGCGATGATGAAACTCATAGCCATGCAATGCGCGATGCGGCCCGAGGCGCGCATCGATACCTGCAACAAATTCATCGAATGGCGGCGCTTCGCCGATAGCGACGAAGACCAGGCCCTGCCACAGGTGCACGCGAACTTCGGGAAGGCGAATGTCCGCAAGGTTGAAGTCCGGTGTGCGACCCATTTCGGGCGCACCGCGCAGCACGCCATCCAGGCCGTAGGTCCAGCCGTGATAGCGACAACGTAGACTTTTTGCGCCCTGCCCATCGCAGCTCGCGATCGGACCAGCGCGATGCCTGCACACATTGTGAAAGGCGCGAATGCTCGACTCGTCGCTGCGTACAATCAGCAGGGGCAAGCCGGCGATCTGGGTGACTACATGATCGCCCACGCCGGCCAACTGCGACTGATGGCACACCAGTTGCCAGCTCCGCGCAAAGATTGCTGAAGCATCCAGCGCCGGCATACGCGCATCGGTATAGAAGCGAGCCGGCAACGTCAACGCGTAATCGAGCTGTTGCGAGGCGAGCGTATCGGGAGACAGTAACTCGGTCATGGCTGCACGCGGCGACGATGGTGACCGAGTATTCATCGAACCGCGCTGCAGCATCAACGCCTGAACATGCTTTCCCGGCCTCAGGGCCGGGCCGCTTTATTACCTCCCAGGTAATTGGTTTGCCGAACCCGGATGCATAAGGTGGCACTACCTGCATCGATCTCGATGCGTCCCTTCATGGAGGACAACCCGTGCCAGCCTTTCCCATCCATACCATCGAATCTGCCCCTGAACAGTCCAGGCCGTCCCTTGAAGCCCTGCAGGGCGCCTTTGGCATCATTCCGAACATAGCAGGCGCCATGGCTACGTCCCCGGTCCTGATCGGCAGCCTGGTCGGGCTTTTCGGCAAGGTCCATGGCGGCAGTTTTTCCGAGGAGCAGATCCAGGTCGTCCTGCTTACCAATGCCGTTACCAATGCGTGCTCCTGGGCGGTGGCGTTCCACTCCTTCCTCGCCGTGAAGGAAGGCGTAGACGCGGCGGATGTCGAGGCCATTCGCGAAGGCCGGGCTCCGTCGGCTGCAAAGAACGCCGCCCTTTCCACATTGGCTCGAACGCTTATCGAAAAGCGCGGACAGCTGGGCGATCAGGACAAGTCGGCTTTTCTCGATGCCGGTTTCGGCAAGGACCACCTTCTGGAGGTCGTTGCCATCGTCGCCGCATCCACAATCACCAACTACTCCGGTAATGTCACCCAACCACCGTTGGAGGATGCCTTTCAGGCATATCGTTGGCATGCACACAGAGCCAAATGACCTCGGACTCCTGCTACGTCATTGGCGTGGGGTCCGTGGTACCAGTCAACTGGATCTGGCGCTCGACACCGGTATATCGCAGCGGCACCTGAGCTTCATCGAAAGTGGCCGAAGCGCGCCAAGCCGCCAGACATTGACCGGCATCGTCCAGTCGCTGGAGGTGCCGTTGCGAGAGCGAAATGCGATTTTCCTTGCCGCGGGCTTCGCCCCAGCCTATTCCGAGGCGCCGTGGGATGCCAAGGAAATGCAGGGCATCACACGCGCGCTTGATCGCATGCTGCGCCAGCACGACCCATTTCCCGCCATCGTCATGGATCGCTACTGGAACGTACTGGCCACCAACGAGTCGTCGCCCCGCTTTTTCGGTTCGTTTATCGATATGGCGGCGCGCACCCGGCCACGGAACATGCTGCATCTCATCTTCGATCCCGATGGCATGCGGCCGTTTGTTGCGGACTGGGAGATGGTAGCCAGGAGCCTTGTCCAGCGCGTCTATCGTGAAACTGTCGGGCGCGTCATGGACGAACGAACGCATGCCTTGCTTGATGAGTTATTCGCCTACCCAGGCGTCGACGCGTCGTGGCGGCTGCATGGGTCGGTTGGATCTGCATCGAATTTGCCGATGATTCCGATGGGCTTTCATAAAAACGGCAAGGTTCTTAGCTATTTTTCAATGGTGACCAGCGTAGGCACGCCACAAAGCGTAGCGGCGCAAGAGCTTCGCATCGAGTCGATGTTTCCTGCGGATGAGGAAACCGAGGTGCTTCATGAGAGATGGATACCATCGCATTCGGCATGACCGGTCGCACGGTAGTCTTCGAGGCTGAGGTCGCGACTGAAGTCGCTCCTACAAGCTAGCTGTGGCTGTCCTATGTTGTAGGAGCGACTTCAGTCGCGACCGTCCCCTGCACATCCTGGTCAGCCATGACCAAGCACGGCGACAGCAATCGCCAGGGTCGCTGCGCAACCGGTCACGAAGGCCAGCGTTCGAACCACCGGAATGCCCGCGGCATAGACGACGTAGTGAACGAGACGCGCGCCCAGATATAGCTTCGATGCCAGGATGGTTGCCGGCGTGCTCACGTCCATCAGGGCTGCGATGACCACAAGAGGTGCGAACACGACCAGGTTCTCCACTGCGTTCGCATGCGCTCGCCGCGCCCGCTCTGCCCAGGCCGGATCAGGCAGAAAGGCCGGATCGGGATTGGCCAATGTCCGCCAAGGGCCGCGCGTGAGAATTCTCGCGGCCATATAGGGAATCCACATCAAGGCCGTCACTGTGGCGACAAGGGCCAGCACATAGAGTTCAGGTGTGATCTTCATGGTTGACGGCCTCTTCAGCGATTACTTGCCCTGGATCAGCAGACCCAGCGGAATGAGCGGACCGACCGGCATCAGCTCGTAGCTCATGACGTTCGAGGCCACCAGCGGCAGCGTTGCCAGCGTCGCCTTGGCGTCCTCGATGGATTCGACGTTCATGAGAAAGATCGGGCCCGCATTTTCGCGAAACCAGAACTGCTCGATCTTGCCGTCGAGATAGAGCTTGAGCGTGGCCGGGACCTCGCTCGGCAGGTGTTCCTTGCGCTGCTCGGGAGTGAGCGGGGCGGATACGGAAGCAATGGCCATGACTTTCATGTTGATCTCCTCGTTTGATGAGCAATGCGATGTACAACGAGGAACAATCTAGTCTCCGACCCCTCAAAGGGGTATCGTCGTAAATGACAACTTTAGGGTCATTTACGCCATGCGAATTTCCATACTGGCACTGGACGGCCTGTTCGATACGGGCCTTACCGTCACCCTGGACGCCCTGGGCATCGCCAACAATTTTGCGACCATGCAGACGGGCGGTCCGCCTCCCTTCGAGGTATCGGTGGTCGGCATGCGCAAGAGCATCCGTTCCGGCCATGGACTGTCGGTGCCAGTGCGACCCATAACAGCGGACCTGAAGCCGGACTGGGTAACCGTCCCGGCGCTCAATACAAGTACACCCGAGCGGTTGATCCCCGCGCTGGAGCGGCGTGACGTGTGCCAGGCCAAGGCACAGTTGCAAGCGTGGCATGCCGAAGGCGCCCATATCGCGGCGTCTTGTATTGGATCGTTCGTGCTGGCGGAAAGCGGGCTTCTGGATGATCAGGAAGCCACGACAACATGGTGGCTTGCGCCATTGTTTCGACAACGCTATCCGAAGGTGGCCCTCGACGAATCCCGCATGCTTGTGCCGTCGGGCAGGATGGTGACTGCCGGTGCGGCGATGGGGCATCTGGACCTCGCCCTGTGGTTGATACGCAAGGCCAGCCCCGAACTGGCAGGTCTTGTCTCACGCTATCTGCTCGCCGACATACGTTCCTCGCAAGCTCCCTACATCATCCCCAATCACCTGGCGCAAGCGGACCCGCTTATCCTGCGCTTCGAACGATGGGCAAAAGAGCATCTGAAGGAAGGGTTCTCGCTGCAGGAAGCGGCCAACGCGCTGGCGACCAGCGCACGCACATTGCAGCGCCGTTGCCAAACGGTACTGGGGAAGTCGCCACTGGATTACTTCCAGGACCTGCGTGTCGAACGCGCACGATCTCTTGTCCAGGGCAGCGGCCTCGACCTCGAAGCCATCGCCGCCGAGGTGGGTTATGCCGACGGAGCCACGCTACGAACGCTCCTGCGCCAACGCCTGGGCCGTGGAGTACGAGAGCTTCGTGCCGACCTGCGCTGATGACGGCAAGCAGTCGTTGCACCAGGTCTCCGCGCCATTCGAAGCCGAGTGTCGAAATACGCCGTCTTCGTTCGTCGACATGTCAGAGGGCTATCCTCTGCACACTCAAACGAGGTGAAATCATGGGTACTGTCCAGCTGCACCGTGTCATTCGCACCACCCCGGAGCGCCTGTACAAGGCATTCACCGATCCCGACGCCATGGCCAAGTGGCTGCCGCCGCATGGCTTTACCTGCAAGGTCCATCACATGGACGTAAAAGTGGGTGGCAGCTTCAAAATGTCATTCACCAACTTCACTACCGGCAAAAGCCACTCCTTCGGGGGCACCTACCTCGAACTGGAGCCCGGCCAACGGCTGCGCTATACCGATGTATTCGACGACCCGAACCTCCCCGGCGAGATGATAACTACGGTCACCTTGACGAAGGTTTTCTGCGGCACCGATCTGAAGGTGGTGCAGGAAGGCATTCCCGATGTCATCCCGGTGGAAGCCTGCTATCTCGGTTGGCAGGAATCGCTCACGTTGTTGACGCAATTGGCCGAGCCGGAAATTCCGGACTGAGGCCGGCAATCCATTAGGATGGTTCGTTGCCGTCGCCGAAATGCGAGCGTTGCAGATCGACTTCAGCAGGCCTCTAGTGACCTCGGTTTTTGTTGTCATCCCGGCGAAGGCCGGGATCTATCCCTCAACACTCATGCTTGCCATATGCTGCCTGGCAGGCGAGAGCATAAGGAATGGATCCCGGCCTTCGCCGGGATGACGACCAGGGGCGGCTCCTTGAAGTCGCTCCGGCAAAGGCGCTCCAACTGGCATGACTACCTCATCCGGTCGCCGAAAATGCGAGCGTTGAAGATCGACTTCAGTAGGCCCTACTGACCTCAGTTTTTGTTGTCATCCCGGCGAAGGCCGGGATCTACCCCTCAACACTCATGCTTGCCATATGCTGCCTGGCAGGCGAGAGCATGGGGAATGGATCCCGGCCTTCGCCGGGATGACGACCAGGGGCGGCTCCTTGAAGTCGCTCCGGCAAAGGCGCTCCAACTGGCATGACTACCTCATCCAGTCGCCGAAAATGCGAGCGTTGAAGATCGACTTCAGTAGGCCCTACTGACCTCAGTTTTTGTTGTCATCCCGGCGACGGCCGGGATCCATCCCTCAACACACATGCTTGCCATATGCTGCCTGGCAGGCGAGAGCATGAGGAATGGATCCCGGCCTTCGCCGGGATGACGACCAGGGGCGGTTCGTTGAAGTCGCTCCGACAAAGGCATCGCAACTGGCATGACTACCGCCCTGGTCTCATCCGGCAGCCGTGGTGCTAAGTTTGAGGATTGTCCCCACGCTTGTCGGAGCTTCCCATGTCTCGTGTTTCAACCGCTGGTCGGTCGACCGCTGTCGATCGCAGGTTCTCGCGCCTCGCCCTGGCTGTCGCCATGGCGCTTACTGCCGGCAATGCCGCTGCACAGCAAGCGCGAACCGACGACGTTCCGCCGCCGCAAGACGCGCCATATACCGGCACGTTGAAACTCCACGTTGACGCCAACGACACCGCACAAGGCATTTTTCGCGTCCATGAAACGATTCCAGTCAAGCCGGGTGCGTTGACGCTGTTGTACCCGCAATGGATTCCCGGCGATCACTCGCCGACCGGCCCTATCGCGATGTTGGCCGGCCTCAAGCTCAGCGCCAACGGCAAGCCGCTTGCCTGGAAGCGCGACGAGTACAACGTGTATGCGTTTCACCTGGATGTACCTACCGACGCCTCCACGATCGATGCGGAGTTCCAGTACATGTCGGGGCGCACCGACAATGAAGGCTTCGAAATCACCGACCGCATGATGGATATGGAATGGAGCAAGGTAACGCTCTACCCTGCCGGTTATTTTTCACGCGGCATCACTTTCGCGCCCAGCGTGACGCTTCCACATGGCTGGCAACTCGGCACCGCTCTGGAAACGGCCTCGCAATCGGGCGATACCACTACCTTCAAGCCGGTGACGCTGAATAACCTGGTCGATTCGCCGATCTATGCGGGCCAGTACTTCAAGCGCGTCGATCTCACGCCAGGTGGCGATGCGCCCGTGCACCTGGACATCGTTGCGGACGAGCCGAAGTACCTGGAGATGACACCGGAGCAACTGGCAGCGCATCGCTCGCTGGCAACACAGGCAGTCAAGCTGTTCGGCTCGCACCACTACGACCACTACGACTTCCTGTTCTCACTGTCGGATCAACTGGGCGGCAACGGTACGGAGCACCATCAGTCCAGCGAGAATGGCCTGGGTGCAGATTACTTCACCGCATGGAGCGACTCCGCACCGGGCCGCGACCTGCTGGCGCATGAGTACACACATTCGTGGAACGGCAAGTTCCGCCGCCCGGCCGACCTTTGGACACCGAACTTCAACGTGCCCATGGGTGATTCGCTCCTATGGGTCTACGAGGGGCAGACGGAATATTGGGGGTTCGTGTTGACCGCGCGCTCGGGCATGTGGACGCCCCAGCAATTTCGCGACGCGCTGGCCATGACCGCCGCCAACTACGAACGTAATCGCGAAGGTTTCCAGTGGCGCACGCTCGAAGACACCACCAATGACGCCACCGCCGCGCGGCGCTCGAGTCTTCCATATCGCAGCTGGCAGATGAGCGAGGACTATTACAGCGGCGGACAGATGATGTGGCTGGAGGTCGACGCCAAGCTACGCGCACTGACGCACGACAAGAGATCACTGGATGATTTCGCACATGCGTTCTTCGGTGTAGACAACGGCAGCTACGTCACCAAGACCTATACCTTTGACGACGTAGTGGCAGCCCTGGATAGCGTGGCCAAATACGACTGGGCAAGCTTCCTGCATGCGCACGTCAACGCGGTCAATCCGCCGTTGCAGGACGGCCTGGCGGCCAGCGGCTGGAAACTTGTCTATACCGACAAGGAAAGCGAGTACGAGAAGCAGTACAACAGTCGGCCGCAGTCGTCGCGTCATATCTACAACTTCGCCTGGTCGATCGGCTTGACGATGAACGACAAGGGCGAGGTCAATGACGTGCGTTGGGACGGGCCGGCGTTCAAGGCCGGTGTCAGTACGGGCGCCACGCTGGCCGCAGTGAACGGGCAGGCTTATTCGGACGACGTGCTGAAGGACGCTATTGCCGCGGCCAAGAACAGCAAGGCGCCAATCCAGCTACTGCTGAAATATCAGGGTGGCTTCCGTACAGTACCGGTGGATTACCACGAGGGTTTGAAGTATCCGCATCTGGTACGCGTGGATGGCACCCCTGATTACCTGAGCGAGATCGCCGCTCCGCGCAAGTAAGCGATGAGGCGACATTATCACCATCGCCATCCCGGCCCTCGCCGGGATGGCCAATAGAAAATCTCATCTACGAGACCTGAAGCTTCCTGCCTGGTCAATGCACTTGACCAGGCCTTGAAGCAGTCTCCCGACTCTTCCACACAGACGCTTCACGGATGAACTTCACCTGCGCCCGCACGTCGGGATCATTTTCGAAATGCGTGTCGAGATATTGCAAGGTATCCTGCAATCCTGCGCGCGGTTGATTCAGCTGAACGTGCGCCCGAAGTAGCCAGCCCCTCGCGTTGCCTGGTGCATCCTTCATCAGCTGATCAGCCATGGCCCAGCTCTTATCCCATTGCTGGAGCCAGCCACCATACAACGTGCCCAGCTTATAGCGGACGTCGTAATTAGCCGGATTGATGGCGATAGCCTGAAGGTAGTCACTTTCCGCCAGCTTGGGATCGATCATCACATAGGCATCGGCGAGCGCCTCGAGTGTTTTCGCGCCCTTATGCCACTTTGCCGAAAGATCGGCCATCTCCTGCAAGGCCCATGGCTTTTCCCTGAAGATCGCCAGATAGGGAGCACGCTCAAGCCGCTCGCTGTCTGCCCACGGGGAAAAACGAAGTACTTCGGATTCGTACACCACGGCCAGATTCAGCAGGTGCCTTTTGTTGGTCACGTCCGCCACACCGGAGAGAATGTCGGCACCTGGCATTTCGTCAAGCACCGCTCGATAGCTACTTGCATCGGCGCGTTCGCCACAATTGCAATCGGTGAGATTGGCCGCGTATGCCGCGGGACGCGGCAACAACAACTTCAGGAGGCCATTCTTCGACGCATAAGCCTGTGCATGATGCGCAATGAGCGACATATCCTCGATGGAGCCGCCCCATTTGGGCTCGGCCATCCAGACCATCTGCGAGTAGATCGAATAGTTTGTCGGCTCCACGGCAAGGCCACGATTGGCTGCATCGGATGCTGCTGCATCGTCGCCCGTCAGCATCGCCATATCAATCAATAGTGAATAAGCGTGGGCGATACGCGGATTCAACTTGATGGCCTCGTCCAGATCAGCCTTACCCAGCGCCAACCATTTATCCATGTTGATGAAGTTTTCTCTTGGCGTATTGCCTACCGAATCCTCTCCGCGCGCACTCCAGGCCATGTGCAGGTAGGAACGACCGCTGGCGACGTAGGCAAAGGCGCTTTTTGGCGATTGCTTTTTCCAGGCATCGATCATGGCACGCGTCTCTACGGACGCATCCGAGAAATTTCCAAAATAGATATGATCGAGAAACCCCACGAACTCCGGGCGTGTTCGCTGCTTTTGCAATGCATCCCGCATATATCGATCCAGGTCGGCCGCATGCCCCTTCTCAATGAGCGCCTGCATGTCTTCGTAGCTCATGAAAGACTGCATGCGATACACGCAGTAGGCATGGGTGGCCGCCGGAGACCAATGGCTCCCCGGAGGATCGGGATAGGAAATGCATTGCTGAAGAGGGTCCTTGATAGCCTCAGCTCGCTTGGCTTCTTCAAGGAAACGAATAATTTCATCGGGAGAAAAAAGCGGCGGCTTTGGCTTCTCTTGTACCAAAGAAGTCCCGTTAGCTGCCGTTCCCAAATCGCCGCTTGCGAGGCTTGGCTGCATGGCTCCCATCGCCAAGACAATCCCTGCCAGCATAATCGCCTGGATACACGATCTCATGTCCCTTCCCCTGTAGTCCCTGGACTGATAGTAACCAAAATCAGTACCGCATCTGAACAAAAGGTTGTGCCCTCTGTCCGCTCACTATGCAGGTGCTGTCGATCTCCGCCAAGATGGCATCAAACTGCAGTATTCGCACATTGCGCACCGCAACAGGGGAAATCGATGAAGCGTTGGCGTTTGCTATTGATCGCTGGCTTGCTGTTGCCTGCCCTGGCGGCGTGCTCCAAGAAGCAAGAGGTCGCGCCCGGGAGCATTCCTGGACAGACGTCCAAACCGGGCGAGATGCTTGCCTATGAACACGTCATGTTCATTCAACTGCCGTCCACGCAGATACCGGCGCATGTCACCGCAGTACGCGAAGCCTGCGAGAGTAACCGTCTCGGTGCTTGCGCGGTCCTGCGCATCGAGCAGGGCAGTTCGAACTCGAAGCTGGTCGTTCGTATCGTGCCGACGGGTGTCGAGCCACTGACCAAACTGGCGGCGCAAGATGGCGTTATTACCTCGCGCGAAAGCCACGCCGAAGACCTTGCCGATGTGGTGCAGGACAACCAGCGCAAGCAGGCACAGCTCGATGCCTATGCCGCGCATCTGGACGAGTTGGCGGCGCGCAAGGATATTGGCGTTTCCGACCTGATCGCGCTGGCTCGCGAACGCGCTCAGGTACAGACCGAGCGCGAGGGTCTTCTCAACGAGGCAGCGCAGCAAAAGCGGCGCATCGAAACCAATCTGCTCACCCTTCAGTTCGGCAATTCGGACGTGAACAGTCGTGGGCATCGCCTCGCCGCATCGTTCACCGAGTTGCTCGACCGGCTTGTCGACGGCGTCGGCGATGCCCTTTCGGCACTCGCTTATGGATTTCCATTCCTGCTGTTGCTGTTGCCGGTATGCCTGTTGTGGCTTTGGGCATGGCGACGTTTGACCGGACGCTGGCGGCGCCCGAAGGACTGACGGGGCCAGGCCGGTGAACAGTAGAACCCCCGCCGAGCACCACCTGCGTGATCTGGCAAGGCTGCGCCGTGTTCGCGACCGGATCGACCGGGAATACGCGCAGCCGCTGGACGTCGAAGCGCTGGCAAGCGGCGTACATATGTCGGCCGGACATCTGAGTCGCCAATTCAAGCTCGCTTACGGCGAGTCCCCGTATTCTTATCTGATGACGCGGCGCATCGAGCGCGCGATGACGCTGCTGCGTCGCGGCGACCTCAGCATCACCGAGATCTGCTTTGCGGTCGGCTGCGCATCACTGGGGACGTTCACCACGCGGTTCACCGAATTGGTCGGCATGTCGCCCGGCACGTATCGACGCCAGGAGGCACAGGCGACGATGGGGATCCCATCGTGCATGGCCAAGCAGGTGACGCGACCGGTCAGGAATCGAGAAGCGCCGCCCACGGAACCCGATCTAGACTGATTGCCATGCAGCTCACCACCACTGAGAGAAACGTCATGGACATCACCATTCACTCGAGTTTCCTTGCGCAGAACGACCCGGATGCCGCCGTGGCCTTCTATCGCGATACCCTCGGCTTCGAAGTCCGCAACGACGTCGGATATGGTGGAAAGCGCTGGATCACGGTCGGCCCGAAGGGCCAACCCGGGCTGTCCATCGTGCTATATCCGCCCGAAGCCAGCCCCGGCATCACCGACGACGAGCGCCGCACCATCGCCGAGATGATGGCCAAGGGCACCTTCGGCATCGTCTTGCTGGCTACCAGGGATCTGGAAGGCACCTTCGAGCAGCTACAGGCACGCGATGCCGATATCGTGCAGGAACCGACCGACCAGCCGTACGGGGTTCGCGATTGCGCGGTGCGCGATCCCGCCGGCAACATGATTCGCATCCAGCAACTGGCCTGAGCCCTCCGGCCATAGGTGGAGTCTCGATGCGCTTCAGGCTCAGCGCGACTCCATCAATGCAACGGCATCGGCACCCGCCGCCATACGCATCGGACACGAGGGGTCGTTCGCCGCGCGCCATACGGCTTCAGCCACGTCCACGGCGCGCGTGACCTCGGACGACTGCGCCCATTGTGCAAAGACGCGTTGCGCCAGGTCGCCATACGCCTCCGGGATGCCACCCTGCATTCGAGGCTGTGCGTTTTCACCGAAACGGGTTTCCGGGGCTCGCCCTGGCAATACCAGGTTCACCCGAATATTGAAGGGCGCCAATTCCAGTGCAAGGGATTCCGTGAATGCATTCACCGCTGCCTTGCTTGCCGTGTATACGGACAGCAGGGTGAGCGGCTTCAAGGTCACACTGGATGTGACATTCACGATCACACCCGCCTTCCGTTGCCGGAACTGTGGCAATACAGCTTGCGTCATCGCCATGGTGCCGAGCGTGTTCGTCTCGAAGACCTCGCGTGCAGCATCCATCGAGATGCCTTCGAGTGCGCTCAACACACCGATTCCTGCATTATTGACCAGGACGTCGATCGGCCCTGCAGCATTTAGCGCCTGGCGGATGCTTTCAGGATCGGTGACGTCCAGGGCAAGCACGCGCAGATGCTCCGAACGAGGCAGGACGTCTTCGCGCGGCGTGCGCATCGTGGCGATGACCTTCCAATCGCGATCAAGGAAATACCGGGCGGTTTCGAGACCGAAGCCGGACGAGCATCCGGTGATAAGAATGGTTTTCATGAGGGTCTCCTGTGGGTGTTTTGCAGGACTGGAACGATAGGTCGCAGCCTCTGGACTTGCTACCATCGACAGTCCACGTTTCGTTTGCAGGAGTCCGATCATGATCGACCCGCTTGCCGAGGTCGTCGCACTGCTCCAGCCAGGCGCCCAGTTCTCGAAGGTGGTCAGCGGGGCCGGCCCCTGGCGGGTTCACCGTTCGGAAGCCGGGCAGCCCTTCTATTGCGTAATCCTGGACGGCTCATGCCGCCTTGCAGTCGACGGACACGAACCGATCACTCTCCAGCAGGGCGATTTCCTACTGATCCCCTCCGCCTATCGCTTCACAATGTCCAGCCTCGACCCGGCCACAGCGGACGACCTCGATACCGCGCCTGTCGCGTTGCCCGATGGCGAGTTCAGGCTCGGCATTCAAGACGTACCACACGATGTGCTGCTGCTTCTGGGCTACTGCGAGTTCGGTTCGCCGGATGCGGCATTGCTGGTTTCGCTCCTACCGCAAATCGTGCATGTTCGGGGCGAGGCGAGACTGGCCACCCTCGTGCAACTTGTCGGAGAGGAGTCCCGCGGGCAGCGGCCGGCACGGGATGTGATCCTTGCTCGCCTGCTTGAGGTCCTTTTTATCGAAGCCCTGCGCTCGACGGCAGGAACGGCAGCATCGCCAGGCCTGTTGCGCGGGTTGGCCGACGGACGCCTCGCGGTTGCGATACGACGAATGCACGAAAGCCCAACCCGTCCATGGACGGTGGTACAGCTGGCGAAAGAAGCAGCCCTCTCCCGCTCGGCATTCTTCGAGCGCTTCAACCGCGCAGTGGGCGTGGCACCGATGGAATACCTGCTCGCCTGGCGCATGGCTCTGGCAAAGAACCTGTTGCGGCAAAACCGCAGCGGCATCGCCGACATTGCGCAACGCGTCGGCTACAGCTCCGCCAGCACCTTCAGTGTCGCATTTACTCGACATGTGGGAATGCCGCCAACGCGGTATGCGCGAGCGCAAACAGCGTCATGACCATGTCGACATGGCCTGATCCCACGAGAGATACTCAGATCAATTTCTCACATGGTTTCACGATCGCTAGTACACCTCATGCCTGCTTTTACCTAAGTGCACCAGTAGACAAAGACAGGGCGATCAATGAATAGTCTCGTACGTCAAATAGACAGGTGATGTTGCTGCGCAATACCCGCTCCGAACCTCGGCACTGCAGCACACAACGCTATATCGCACTTACCAAAACACATCAGGAGGCACCGATGACTGAAGTGCCAAGCCTTTACGACTGGGTCGGCGGTTTGGACGCGCTTCGTGCGCTCACCACTCGCTTTTACGACCGCGTCCCTTCCATTCCCTTGCTCGAATCGATCTTTGCGCATATGGGGGCGGATCATCCCGAGCACGTCGCCTTGTTTCTTGCCAAAGTGTTTGGCGGTCCGGCCAGTTACTCGGCAACGCACGGTGGGCACGCGGCGATGATCCGCCATCATCTCCATCGTCATCTTACCAATGAACAACGCAAGGCCTGGGTCGCGCTGCTCCTAGACACAGCCGACGAGTTGAAACTTCCAGACGATCCTGAATTTCGTTCTGCGCTTGTCGGCTATCTGGAATGGGGCAGCCGCCTGACGGTGCTCAATTCACAGGAGGGCGCGCAGGTGAACGAGGACGCCGCCATGCCCAAATGGGGTTGGGGAGAAGTCAAGGGGCCGTACAATCCAGAGGTGGCATGAGCAGGCTAATGACCGTCGTTCCGGCGCATGTGGTCGCGGCGCGATGCAACCGCACCGTGTTCTTTTCCCCATTGCGCCAACGCGTTCAGCGCCGGGCGCAGCGTCGCACCTAGCGCAGTAAGCGCGTAGCCCGCCGCCTCGCTCTCGGCATCGCAGCGCATCACCATCCCGTCTCGGGCCAGTTGCACCAATTGCTGGCTCAATACCTTGTGTGCAATACCAGGCAACGCCATCTGCAGTTCGCCGAAACGCTTCGGGCCAACACTTAGCTCCCAAAGAATGGCCGGCTTCCATTTGCCGGCAATCGCAGCCAGGGCGAGCTCTACCGGACACACATAGGTCATCGCGTCTTCTCCGGTCATCGCCACTCCCGGTTACCGAATGGTGCGTATCGTATTGCAAGCTTGTGCGTCATCATGCCGCCTTCCGTCAAGCCAAGGGCAACACCGCGCATGATCGTCGAATATATCCGTTACCGTCTGCCAGCTGCCGATGCGGCGGGCTTCGAGCACGACTATCTCACCGCCGCCGTCCATCTCGCGGCAAGCTCGTACTGCCTGGGCTACGAATTGACCCGCTGTGTCGACGAGGCCGGGGTTTACATTTTGCGGATCCACTGGACCTCGGCTGAGGACCATATGCAGGGCTTTCGCCACAGTGCCCAGTTTCCACCGTTCTTCGCGGCGATTCGACCCTATGTGGATCGGATCGAGGAGATGCGTCATTACGAAATGACAGCGGTGACGAGCTCTCAAGCTCGAGAGGAAACCATCTGACTTTTACAAGGGCAAACAAAACAGGATGGTGAAGCTCGAAGCATCATTCGATAGTCCACCGCCGCGCTCACGTCGCGCTACCTGGCATCTGAGCTACTGGCTGCACCCCTGTGTCGACAATCCTGTGTCCATAGCCTTCGTCTTCGCTGGGCATTAGGACAAGCCTGGGTGCGCGGTTTCCGCAGCAGCCTCTAATTTCTACCTTTGCCAGGTGACCGTTCGGCTCTTGTGCGCCAGATCAAGAAATGCGGCATTACAAGATTGCAAAGATCGTGACCGGAAATGCACGAGAAAAGTCGTTCAAGCAAGAATTAATGAACTGACGAATTTAATAATCTTGCCGCCCGGATCTTAGATCAGTTGAAATTTTTTCTTCTATCACTTTCGACAGATAGACGATGTAGCGATTTTCCGTTATCAGTCGCAGCGGGAATCCAGGCGATATCTATTATGACCGTTATGCGCGGCTATCTTTCACGCTGTCTTCGCCAAGAAGATAAAAAACACTCAGAAGATTTGGCGCCGCGATGCTCATTCACCGCGTGCTTACGATTAAGCATGCTGCTCTCCTGTGTGATCTTGGTTTCCTGCTCTACTTTACGCGGGGCACCGCCTTCACCTTTTCCAAAAAACTACACTACGACTGACCCAAGAATCGTAACCGAGACTGACATCACCGCATTGACGAACACTCAGGATCTAGAAACAAGAAATAAAGAGATAAGTAAAATTTACATTGCAATAAATCTTGGATACGGAGCCTACAAGACAAGCGTACTTGATGAACAACGCCACAAGGGTGCCCTGACGTCACTATTCTCGTTGATGGCAGGCATTGCGGGGACGCTTACAGACTCAGTGAGCGCCAAGGATAATTACTTGGCGCTGGGGACCCTCCTAACTGGAGCTTCCCAAAACTATGATGCAAATTACATGTACAACAACACATCTATTGCGATCATCTCCGCCATGGACACTAAGCGAGCTATTGTCGCGGCGCGTATCGCGGAAGGGCGTAATCAGCCGATCGAGGCCTATAGTGGCTTCGCGGCTTTCGATGATTTGGTCGAGTACTACAACGCCGGCACTCTTGTGGAGGCCTTTCAAACGCTGCAGGATCAAGCTAGCGCCGCTAGGGCGACGAGCCAAACACACCTGGCTTCCATTAAGGCAATGACCCCAGAGGAAATAACTACGCGGCGGTCTCGCTCTACGGCGATTTATGGTTTGACCGTAGATTCGGGCAATAAGGACAAGGTACTCCTAGTTCTCCAGAATTTAGGAGTGGCTGGGATAGATAGCTCGACCTCACCAGCTGATCTGCAAACACGCCTACAAAATGCCTATCAAGACGGCGGCGCGGGCACATCAAAACCCACTGACATCGATATATACAACGCATTTAAACAGAGCGGTCTTATAAAGTGAGGAGATTGTCGTGCCCGCGTCCTTTATAAAAGTGGCTATCCCAACCAGTTATTCCTTACAGGAAGTTGAGTCAGCCATCGCTGGTGAGGAGGCTCTCAACACACGTTTTGTTTCCAATAGCGTCACCACTGAAGATGGCGAAATTGTGAACGAGGCGAAATTCGAGCGGCTTAGCACACTACCGCTTCCGGATCCGCCCACGCTGAAACTCGCAAGCGACGCTGCTCCTTCCGGCAAAAAGCACGAATGGTCGGGAGGTATACTCATCAAGGGCAGCATCAAGCAGGTTGCCTTGTATCGCTGATGCCCGGCTATATCATTCCCATCAACCGTCAGTTCCGGGCACGTTTCCTGGAGTTCACGGTTCGCCTCGCTTCTTTTGCCGCTTGCGTGATGGAGTCACTCACCTGCTCCATCCATGACAAGGTATCGACATAGCTCAGGAACTGCTGAAGATATGCTGGCGACAGGTTGCGCATCAGTGTGATCGACCGGTGCACAAGCGCGCTCGAATTGAGCGGACCGGCATTTGTTGGCACGTGATCCAGCGCCTGCCGCAGTTGGCTTTCGCCGTGGAGCCTGGACCAGATCTTTCGGAACGTATCGAGTGCACCCAGTTCCGGAAATGGCGCTACTTGAAGTTCAATGCCTCCCGTCGTGCCCCCTGTCTTCGTGGCACTGGCAATATGCTCAACCAGGCTACCGAGCGTTTCACGAGCATGTGCACGCGGCGGCGCGGAACTTCTGACATCGGCTTTCTCCAGGTCGTCCGCATAGCTTTCAAGCAACCTGGATAGCCTCTCGTCCAGAATGCGGCGCACCTCGCCATCATGCTCAGACGCGCGCCGCTCCAGCGCTTCCATCACATGAAACCGCATGGGATTCAGCCGGTCTGCGTGCTGATCGCGCCATGCGTCGAGCACCGCCCGTGCAGGCACCACACCACTACTCATGGTTCGTCGCAGCGGCTGTCGACGGCTTCGGGATCGGAGCGATCTCTACCCGGCGGTTCTTCGCTCGTCCTTCGTCGTCGGTATTGGAACTGACAGGCTGCTCGGAACCGAATGCGGCGGCGAATACCGAGGAAGCAGGAACGCCTTGCGCGATCAATGCACGCATGACCGTGAGCGCGCGCTGCGCCGATAGCTCCCAGTTGTCGGCGAAGTGGCGGTTGCCGTCGTGTACCTGCTGGTCATCGGTAAAGCCACTCACCATCAGGATCTCATCACGCGACTTGAGATAGCTGGAGAGCGGACCGGCCAGGCTCTTCAGAACCTCCAGCCCTTCTGGCTGAAGCTGGTCGGAGTTCAACGCGAACAGCACGCTGCCGCGAATGCCGATGCGCCCGTTGATAAGCGTCACGCGGCCTTCCGCCAGCGGCGCGGCCAATGCCTGCTCCAGCGTCATGCGACGTTGCGCCTCGGCCTGTCGCTGCTTGACCTCTTCGTCAAGCCTGTGCGAGAGCTGCAGTTGCACGCCGATCACGCCGACGAGAATCAGCACGAACACACCAAGCAGCACCGACATCAGGTCGCCAAAAGCGGCCCAGATCGGAGCGGTCGATTCCGTTTCAACTTCGATATCGTCGCTCATGCCGTTTCGATGCCGGCGGACATTCGCTGGTCGGCGAGGCGTTGCATGTCATCGATGATCTGCTTCTGCGAAAGCATGCTCAGATCGATCACTTCCTTGGCCTGCGCCACGTAGTACGCAAGCTGTTCGTCACTGCGTGTCAGCGACGCGTCAAGGGCTGTCGCGACCTGCTGCAGGCGCTCCATCAAGCCATCGTTGGACTGTCCGAACAATTGAACGGCAGTACCGAACGCCTCGCCCAGACTCGCTACTTCGATCGCGCTGCCAGTGACCTGCGCGGCCACCGTACCCAGCTTGCCGGTTTCGGCCTCGATGTGATCGGTGAACCGCGTGCTGACGCGATCGAGCAGATCAGCCGATGTGGTAACCAGGGCGTCGACGGCAACCCGTTGCTCGGTGGATGCATGGTTCACAGCGTCGAGCAGGGTTTCCAGCGTCGCCAGCAAGCGGCTGCGCTCGTCCAGCATTGCGGTATCGCGAACCATGCTGTCGGAGAGTTTTTGGCGTAGTTCGGCGACGACGTCGGCCGCGATCCTGGGCGCTTCCGAAGCGGCTTCCACGAGGCGGGAGATCTCGGCGATGGTGTCGCGGGCGTGCGCCTGCGTCTGCGCCGAAATCTCCGCTGCGGTTTTTGCCAGCGTGTCGCAAATCTCCTGCTGCCGGGTTGCGGCCTGCTCGCCTGTCTGTTCCCAGCTCTTGTTCAACGCAGCGCTCATCGAATCGAGCGTCTGCGCCCAGCTCGTCAACCGCTCCTGGTCTTTCGATTCCAGAACGGCCTGCAAGTCCACATGCGACTGATTCACGACACGGACCAACGATGCAGCGTGTTGCTCGAAACTCGCCGCGGCCACGGTCAGCGCCTCCTGGTTGCGGTCCGCCAGGCTCTCGTTGGTGGCTTGCTGCTGCGCCAGTGCCCCGGCCCATGCGTCGGCAACGGAGCCAGCCGTTGTATCGAGACGGGCCGAAACCCCCTCCAGCAGTTCGGCAGAACGCCGCTCGAACGTCTCGGCAAATCGATCCTGCGCATTGTGCAGATGTTGGACAAGCGCTTCGTTCGATCGCTCGTGCTCAGCCAGCGCATCCTTCCAGATGTCCGCCACGGTGGTAGTGGCCGTCTCGAAGCCGGTCGACAAGCCCTGGAGCTGTTGCTGCACGGCCTGCGTTACGGTGGCATGCAACGATGCCGTTTCGCGTGCCAGGCCCGTCATGGTCGATTCCACTACCGGCTGAAGTACGGCGCTGGTGGCGCGCACGCTCTCGGTGACGCTTTCCTTCAACGACTGCTGCACGGACACGGCCAGATGCGTGTAAATAGCCTCGGTCCTGGCATGAAAAGCTTCATGGCTGGCCAACTGATGCTCGCTCGCGGTAACGCTGTGCTGCTCGACGGTAGCCATCATTTCCTGCAGCCGATCGATCAGTGCGGGCATCAGCTCAGTCTGCTGCTGCAGGAGTTTGAATGCCTGTTCCCGCTGATGGGTCTGCGAGTAGACACGCAACGTCGTCGCGATTTTCGTGTCCAGCAGCTGCACCACCCCGAGCCTCTCGCGCCTGCAAAGCGCCGAAAGCAGCCCGAGCATCGCAGAACTGGCGACGCCTGCGATGGACGTGCCAAATGCAAACCCCAGGCCCTTGACCGGCGCGGCGAGCGAGCCGCGGATTGCTTCAAGATCCGTCGCGCTTTCCAGCGCCATGCCGGTGCCTCGCAAGGTCGCCATCATGCCCAGCAGCGTGCCGAGCATGCCCAGCAAGACCAGCAGGCCGACCAGATACGGTGTCAGCGCCGGTGCCGGCAAGGCCACGCGCTCACCTTCGGTGCGCAAGCGCACCGCGTGGCGCAGGCTCGGATGCAAGCGATCAAGCCACTCACCCAGGCTGGCCGGTGCTGCGGACAGGTCAGCCACGGCATGTTGCAACGTGGCCGTGGCTTGGCGATAGCGATACAGCTCAAGCGCGCCTGCGAGGTAGCAGATGCCGATCAGCATCGCCACGGCAGCGCCCAAGGGATTGGAACCGACATAACCCATGCCGATCCAGCACACGGCAACGAGACCGATCAGGAACACCGCGAGATTCAGAAGATTTCTAAACATGACTTCCCAGTTAGCTGGTACGAAGCGCTGCAAGCAGGCCTTCGACCGGTTGAAAACGAACGTCCAGTTCGGCGAGCAAGAGGCTTTGCATGTCCTTGCAAAATAAGTCCAGCCACGCGCCGGGCGCTGTAGCGTCCAAGGCCGGCTGTTCGGCCCGGCGCAAGCGTTCGAAATGTTCCCCGAGCAAGCTGGGCACGGTCGCCAGCAGCTTGTGTTCGCGTGGGCTCAGTGCGAGCTCCATGACGGCATCCACTTCCGCAAGCCGTGCCTTCTCGGCAGACACCTGGGCGAGCATGTCCCGCAGACGCCCTCGCAAGTTGCCGGTGGCCGCCTGCATCGCCCGCTGCCGGGTGAGGTAACGCTGGCGAAAGACCTTGTAATCGGCAGATGCGGATTCGCCTTTGCCTTGCCCGGCGAGAGCCAGGTCGCGGTCGCCGGCAATGGCGTGGACCAGCGAGCTGCGTACGCGGGCACACTCATCCTCCACCGCGCTGTCAAAAGCGGGGGCGGCGGAGGCCATCGTCACAGGCTTGCCGTCGAGCGCCGTGGAAAGCGCAATGGCGTGAGCCCAGTCGAGCCATTGGCTCAGCCGGTCTGGCAGCGATGGGTTCGATTGTGGGGCGTCGACGTCCGCAAGGCGGGCAAGTAAGCGAATGAATGTCGGGCCACGGACAGTCGTCCGTTGAGGGTTCTGCACGATTCTGCTGGCTAAAAGACGACCATTTTATACGCTAAAGGGGTCAAAGCCTGTGACTCGTCGACGACCGGGCTGGCCCGGCGATTAAGCCCGCATTCCGTCGACATGCGCTTGCGCGGGCCGCGCCGCTCTCCCGGAAGCCCCATAAAACCTGGCTCCAGGCGAGTTTCCCATCCTGTTCCATGACACATTTTGCCCGTCGGCAACGGTGATACATTCGATTGACTATCACGCTAATCGAAGGGGAATACACCCATGTTCAAAAATGCATTTACCGCCCTGTTCGTCGGATTTCTGGCCGCAGCCCTGGCCGGCCCCGCGATGGCCCAGCAGCAGCCCAGCTCAGGACTGGGCAGTGCCTGGCCCACTGACACCCAGGACGTCAGCCGCGCGCCCGGGTTTCATGCCTATACCTGGATCAAGGGCGGCGTGAAGTATGTGCAGATCAACGACAACGCCGGCAACGTCCTTGCCGCCTTCGCCACGGCGAATGGCACGTTCCTGCCGCTGCCGATGGGGCGTGAAGCGGGTAATCTCCAGACGCCGCAGGACGCACCGGCGGCTGCCGCTTCGGCTTCATCGTCGGGAGTGACGATTTATCAGGACAATTCGGTGAGCGTGACTGCGACGACCCGATCCAACGGAACCATGCTTCTGAACGCCGCCTCCGCCTCCACCTGCACCAACCCGGTGGAATGCAGCACGCACCTCAACGTAAAGTGAGAAACGCCGGGGTGGTAGCGGTGGGTTGATTCACGCGCGCCACCCTGGTCCGCTCTGGTGCGCTGCCGGCTTCATGCATCATCAGGCTGATGAGCTCTCCGTGCTCGGTCGTACGCACACGGACCTTTCCATCGTATAGCGCAACACGATCCTTGATGGCGTCGATGCCCAGACCCGTGGCGCCCAAGCGATAAAGCAAAGGGCCGCCATGGATGCGCAGTGCAGGGTCGCTGGAAAAGAGTGCGTCGACTCGAACAACTACCCAGCGCCGGCTTCCCCACTGGCCGCCACGAACCCTGATCGTCACGTCGCTGACGCCATGGTTGGCGCACAGATGATTGACCGCCTCATAGACGATCCGATGAAGCGCCAGCTGCATGGATTTCGATAGTTGCTGGACATTGCCCTTGGCATGAACCCAGTAACCGATGCGATGGGTGTCCAGCGCACGGGCCACGCCGCCGTGACGAAGCGCGGCAATCAACCCCTGCTCTCTCAGGGTGACGGGATGCAAGCCGTCCACCACCTGAAACAGCTGCTCCCGGGACACCGTGGTGCGACGGCGTAGCGCACGCGTGTCCACTGCCGGCCAAAGCTGGCGCAGGTGTTCGAACATCACCTCTTCGGTAGCATGCACCGACTCGCTCACCAGCTCGATGGCTTCAGCGGCCTGCCGGCACCGCTCCTCCGATTGAGCCTGGATTCTCAGCGCCAGGTCGATCGACGGGTCGCTGATGCGGGGTTGTTGCTTGTGCGCCCAATGCAGCGCCGTAATGCGGCTTCCAAAGAGCAGCATCGAACTGATGGCAAACGCTACGAATACTTCCGACTGCAAGGTATTGGTGTCGTAGTGCTCCGGCATCGTCAACACGACGCACAGGCTGGCGACGGTGCCGCCGATGGCCGCGCCGTGCCAGCCATGACGAAGCGCCAGCGCGATAACGGGCAGGAACATCAGCATCTGCGCCACCTGGCGCGACCCCTCGCTGCGCGCGTCCACTCCGATCCATACCAGCAATGCCAGGGCGGGAATCAGCAGACCGAAGGTCTCAAGGACCAGGCGGGAACGCAGCACCTGCAGACAGGTCGCCCACAGGGTGTTGGCGTGTTTGGGCCATGCGCCTCGAACCAGGAGCACCAGGGGCACGACAGTCAGGATGCCGAGAAAATTACCCACGAACCATCGGGATAGCTCGACGCCATAGTCGATGGCAGGAGCATGAGGCGGCAACTGTGCCACAGAGAGTGCAGCGGCATTGGCCAGGGTCCATATCGCAGACACGACCAGGGTGCACGACAAGACGACACCCATCTGCACCTGCCCTTTGGCGGGCATCATGCCCAGGCGCTCGCGGCAGAACTTCACCGCAGGCATCGCCAGCGCAATGGGGGGCACGATCATGACGCTGGACCAAAGCCAGCCAAAGGTTTCCAGGCAGGAGAGGCTGGTATAACCCACTGGGCCGAGCTCGCCCACGATCAGCGCCGGCCAATAGCGGTAGGGCGTGAGCATGAGAACCGATAACCGATAACCCGCGAAAAGAACCCAATGCGACCAGGATATCTGGCGAAGCAATGCGTAGCCGAGCGCATAAGCCACAGCCACCGCTGTGTGCTGTAGCCACACGTTCCTTCGTGAAAAACCACTCATTCGGCTACCCCTTCGAGATCGGACATCCCTAGGCACAACGGCGGTATATATGGATAAAGCGTCGACATCGCCCAATCATGCCCCTGAAATGCGGCGGAAACTGCGATGTCACACACGGAGTGAGGCCTCCGTGCAAATGCTATCTCCCGATATTCCTACACTGCCGCCCTCACTGCAAATGCCCCCGTTCCTGGAATACCAGGCGCCTGAATGCCGATTTGGGACGGTTGATTGCGGTTCCGCGCTTATGAGTGGGCCTTAATAATCTGATGCAAGCCATTTATGTCTGAAGGGAATCTCCAGTTAATGGCGGATAATCAATGGCGATTTTTGAGATCTGCCGTATAACCACGCAGCCAGAGGCTCCTGGAGCCCAGACGGGTTCGCGACTCGCCCTGGCATCGGTGTCTAGTGCCCTGGCTGCGTCCGATGCGTCAGGGTAAGCCCGAGCAAGGCCAGCGCCACGCTGAGCGAAAACACCGCCAGATAGGCGATGGATGGCGCGTGCGAAAGCAGCCGGGTAAAAATCGCTCCATCCACCGCCAGCACGCCGGCAACGCCTAACGAGTCAGCAAGCCTGAGCGCCGAGCTGTTGTTACCCACCTCGTCGGGCGCCGTCCAGGCCAGCATCAGAACAGACAGGCTCGGGTATACCAGACCCATGCCCGCGCCCGTCAGGGTCCAGGCAGCCAGCGCACTGCCGATGGCGAACATGCCGGCGTGTTCGGGCGAATACTCATATAGAACGGCAACAGCCACACTCAACAGCAGCACGCCCACCAGCATCAGGCTCATGCCTATGCGCAGCAGCCGGCTACGCGCCTCGGGTCGCTGCGTGTTGCCCTGACACCACGAGCCCAATGACCAGCCGAGCGCACCAATCATCAGCACCGCGCCCGCCCAGATGGGGGACAAGCCGTATTCGCGAGAAAGCATCAAGGGGATGAAAGCCTCGGTGCCGAAGAACACGGCGCCAGCGATCGCGCGCAAGGCAATCACGCTAGGCAGTCCGCGCAAGGCGCGCAGCGAGCCCTGCGGCAACAGCCGCCTGGCCGACACCAGCAGCATTACTAGCGCAATGATTACCAACCACATGTGGGTACGCCCTGATGGCTCGCTCGCCAGATGCAGAAGGCATACCCCGACCGCCGCGCCACAGGCCCAGGCAACGCGCGTGTCGAATATGCGAAACAGGCCGGCCGCCTGCCTGCTACCCGTCGGTGCGAGCGAACGCATGCCAGGGCGCATCATCCATGCGGCCGGTAGCGCGAGCAAAGGAACGGCGAGAAAAACCCAACGCCAGCCCACATGCTCGACGATGATGCCGGTCAAGGTCGGACCGATCAGCGACGGAACGGCCCAACTGGTAGCGAAAGCCGCAAATATCCTGGGCTGTAGCGCCTCGGGATAGGTTCTGGCTGCGATCACGTAGAGCACGACCGAGATGGCTCCCGACCCGATGCCCTGGACGATCCTTCCCCATAGGAACCACGTCATGTCCTGCGCCCAGCCGCTTATAAGCAAGCCGGCGGCAAACAGCGCAACGCCGATCCATAACGGCTGTGTCGGCCCATGCATGTCGCTCCAGCGGCCGGCGGCCACCATCCCGACGATATTGGCGGCGAGCGCACCGGCAAAACTGAGTGCGTAGAGCGATACGCCATCGAGAGCAGCGGCAACAGCCGGCATGGCGGTGGCTACGGCGAGGGCTTCGAAAGCACCCAGCGACACCAGCGCAATCATGCCGATCGTCGCTGCCCGATAGCGCGCCGATAGAACGCCCTCACCCACGGCAGCATCTTTCATCGGTGTGATCTGACCAACATCTATATCCATTGCGGTTTGACTTGAAGTGATGGTTGCCGCAGGCTAAATCATCAAGTTAACTTGAGGTCAAGGCATGCCTTCATCCGAACTCAGCGTAGGAGAAGTTGCCAGGCGCAGCGGCGTGGCCGTATCGGCGTTGCACTTCTACGAATCACGCGGCCTGATCAGCAGCGTCCGCAATGCGGGCAATCAACGACGCTACGCGCGTGATGTCCTGCGCCGCATCGCGCTGATTCGCATCGCCCAACGCGTCGGCCTTTCCCTGCAGGAGATTCAGGCGGCCTTGGCGCGCCTGCCTGACTCGCGAACGCCCACGCGCGCGGACTGGACGCGGCTGTCGCGCGCGTGGCGCCAGACGCTCGATGCACGCGTGGCCCAACTGATCGCCTTGCGTGATCAGCTCGACGACTGCATCGGCTGCGGCTGCCTGTCGTTGCAACGCTGCAGGCTGAGCAATCCGGCCGATTGCCTCGGCGTCAACGGCAGCGGGGCATTGCGGTGGCCCGCCGACGAGTAGTGGGCTGGCCATTGCACCGGATCGCATCACATTGACGGCGGGTCACGTAAACTCCGTTGCTTTCACACGCCAGGAAACCCGCATCGTGTCCTACCAAGCCGCCTCCGATCGTTATGACAACGTCATGCCTTACCGCCGCTGCGGCAGGAGCGGCATCGATCTGCCGGCCATCTCGCTTGGCTTGTGGCAGAACTTCGGCGGTGCCGATGTGTTCGAAACCGGGCGTGCGATCTTGCGGCGTGCGTTCGACCGTGGCGTGACCCATTTCGATCTGGCGAACAACTACGGCCCGCCTTATGGCTCGGCCGAAGAAAACTTCGGGCGCGTCATGGCCAGTGACTTCGCGCCCTATCGTGACGAGCTGATTATCTCGACCAAGGCGGGCTGGGATATGTGGCCCGGCCCCTATGGCGGCATCGGCGGCAGCCGAAAGTACCTGATCGCCAGCCTCGACCAGTCGCTCAAGCGCATGGGGCTGGATTATGTCGACATCTTCTATTCGCACCGTGTCGATCCGACCACGCCGCTTGAAGAAACCATGGGAGCGCTGGCGCATCTGCATCGCCAGGGTAAAGCGCTGTACGTCGGCATTTCCAGCTATTCGCCGGAGCTGACCCGCAAGGCGGCGGCGATCCTCGCCGAGGAGCGCGTGCCGCTGTTTATCCATCAGCCCAATTATTCGATGCTCAACCGCTGGATCGAAGGTGGATTGCTCGATACGCTCGAAGACCTGGGCACCGGCTGCATTGCGTTTTCGCCCCTTGCGCAGGGCATGCTTACGTCGAAATATCTCGACGGCATCCCGGCAGATGCGCGCGCTTCCCGCGGCGGTTCGCTTGGCAAGGATATGCTGAGCGAGGCTAACCTCCGGCATATCCGTGCACTGAATGCGCTTGCCGAACGCCGCGGCCAGACTCTTGCGCAGATGGCCATCGCCTGGACGCTGCGCGATCCGCGTGTCACCTCGTCGTTGATCGGCGCACGCACGGTGGAGCAACTCGACAATTCACTGGGTGCGCTGAAGCGCCTCGATTTCTCCGCCGATGAGCTGGCCGAAATCGACAAGTATGCGACCGAGGGCGGTACGGACCTGTGGCGCGAGTCGGCATCGATTTAGCGCTTCGACGATCGTTGCAGCGAAAAGAGGAGCCGCCGAGCCAATGGCCTCAATTCAGGTTGTAGCGACCAGGAACGACTCGCCGTGGGTCGGTTTGAGACCGTCGACTCGATCGGCAAAATAGCGCTGGGTCAGATCGGCTGTGGATACATGCGCGGCCTTTTCGAGCCCCGCTTCTTTCGCCAGCGCCAGCATGTCGGTCGGCGTAAAGAAGCGGTTATTGCGTGCGCACCTCGCCGTCACCGATACCCAGGCAGCGCCGCAAGGCGACAAAGGTGCGGCGGGAGAGCTTCTCCGGCGCCATCACATGGTGATCGCCGCTCGACGGCGGCGGTGCTGGCGGTAGCGCAGCCAGCTTGCGCGCCAGCTCCAGGTCGGTGATGTGGCCATGGAGGAATAACAGATCACGCCAGGGCCAGGCCATCACGGGCTCCTGATATCGGATGAGCCTGGTCGACCGTATCGCCTTCAAACGGCGTGGCCACCATCGATGCGCGCCTGCTGACCTGGCGATACCAGGATCCCAGTCGCGGCCGCCCCGGCTGAAAATCGTAGATGCGCCGAAACTCCACCCAGCTCAACGCCGTCGCCAATGCGATATCGCCAATATCGAGCGTCTTCTCTGGATCGATAGCCCCTTCGAGGAAGTCGCAGGATGCAATAATTTTCTGCAGATACCCTTCACCCAGTGGCGCCCAACGAACCGCCTCGGGCCGGCGCTCGGTCTCCCAACGAACCGCGATGCCAGCATCGGCGATACCCATGGCAATGGCCTGGTTACGCAGGGCAAGAAACCGCTGCGCGGGCGATGGCGGAAAGAGTTTCCGCCCTTCCTGCATCCCATCCAGGTATTCGCAGATCACGCTGGAGTCGAACAACACGGCTTGGTCATCGCAAATCAGCACAGGCACCTTGCCCAGCGGGTTGAGTGCAAACACTTCGTCGTTGCGCAACGTGGGGCTTGTTTCGTGGTGAATCACTTCGAGCTGGTTGGCCAGGCCCATCTCATGGGCGGCAACCAGGACTTTGCGCGCATAGGGCGAATGCGACTGGTACAGGAGCTTCATGGGTCAACGCGTTCCAGATCGGTACGGGGTATGACCTATGCTAGGGTCCTGCCGCGCGGCCAGGCCGCGACTATTCTCCCAAAGGCAGGTTTTCTTCCCGACTTACGCAGGTTACGCGCTCACATGCCCATGGATCTCGACAGATTCGACCGACGTATCCTGGCCATCATCCAGAAAGACAGCCGTCGCCCGGCGGAGCTGATCGGCGTCGACATCGGCTTGTCCGCATCGGCGGTGCAGCGCCGGATTGCCCGGATGCGCGACGAAGCAGTCATCACTGCCGAAGTAGCCGTGGTGGATCCCAAAAAAACCGGCCACCCGTTGACCATGATCGTGGATGTGGAGGTTGAGCGGGAGCGCCCCGAGTTGCTTGCCAGCCTCAAGCAATGGATCGCCACCGAACCGGTGATCCAGGAGGCCTGGTACGTCACCGGGGCGGGGGACTATGTGCTTATCGTGGCGGCGCGCGATGTGGAAGATTTCGAAGCAGTCATGCAAAGAATGGTGGCCGAGAACGCAAACGTGCGTCGCTTCCAGACACGGGTCGCCCTGAGCACACTCAAGCGCGGCGTGCTGGTGCCAATGGACCTGCTGGCCGATTGAAACCGCACGCCGCGATCCTTGCGCCGATGAAGTCTCCGGTCCGTTTCAATGACCGGCGCTCTGCCCGCCATCGACGTGCAGAATCTCGCCCGTGACAAAACCCGCGGACTCCAGATACAGAATCGCTTCGACAACGTCCGATATCTCACCCATGCGACCCACCGGGTGCAACCCGGCGAGTGCGCCGTGCGTTTCAGGCGCATGCATCGGGGTCTTGATCACGCCCGGCGCCACAGCGTTTACGCGGATACCGCGCTTGGCGTATTCGATGGCCAACGACTTGGTCGCGGCGTTCAAGCCACCTTTCGTCAGCGAAGCCAGCACCGACGGAACGCCGTCGATCGCGTGATCGACCAGGCTAGTGGTGATGTTGACGATATGCCCACTGCCCTGCTTTTCCATCTCCGCGATGGCCAGCTGCGTGACATGGAAGAAACCGTCGAGGTTCACCGCCAGGTTGCGGACATAATCTTCGTTGGAGAACGCGGTAAATGGCTTGGCGACGAAGATGCCGGCGTTGTTGATCACGGTATCGATACGGCCGAAGCGGGACATCGCTTCGGAGACGATGCGCTGGGCAACGGAGCGATCGGAAATGTCACCCGGCACCGCGATGATATCGGGATCGCTGGAGGCCTTGATCGAACGGGAGTTGGCAATCACATGGTAATTGCGGTCGCGGAAGGCCTTGACCACGCTTGCGCCGATACCTTGCGATGCGCCGGTAACAACGGCGACTTTCTGTTGGCTAGTCATGATGGATCACTCAAAGAGGAAGGGGACAGGCTTTGCGCCTGTTCGGCCGAGTACCGCCGACAGCCCTAATCTAGGAGTGCGCTGCGCATTAGCGAATCCCTGCTATCCGGCAGACATTCTTCCGCGTCGCGGTGGAATCGCCGGATCGGGAGCCATCTCGATTTCGCGCGCACGGGACGCGAATATCGCGCGCAGGCGTGGAAGCGCAAAGTCGACGAAAGCTCGTACCTTGGGTACGGCCAGGCGGCCATGCGGAGACACCAGATGCACCGGAATAAGTGCAGGTTCCGCGTCGGCAAGGACGATACGAAGCGAGCCTTGCTTGACCTCAGCCGCCACGTGATAGGACAGCAGGCGCGACAGGCCATGCCCTTCCAGTGTCGATTCCACCGCGGCGCGTATGTTATTGATCACCAGGCGAGGCGCCAGCGAGATGGCGCGTGGAACCGACGATCCCTCCAGCGGAGGAAAGCTCCACGACTCCTGCCCCATGTGGCTCATGGCAATGATCTGATGCTTGGCCAGGTCGGCAGGCTCTACGATACGCGGATGTGTTGCCAGATAACGCGGCGATGCCACGATCACCCGGCGTACCTCGCCCACCCTGTGCGCGACAAGCGTCGAATCGGCCAGATGCGTAATGCGCAACGCCAGGTCCATGCCTTCGTCGATCAAATTGACCGGCCGTTCCAGCATATGCATCCGAACGTTGACTGTCGGATATTCGTCGATGAAGGCATCGACGATGGGACGCAATATCTCCACGCCGCTGAATACGGTGGAGGTGATGGTCAGCGTACCCCTGGGCACCGATTTTTCGCCGGCCGCATTGCGGTCGGCTTCTTCCAGGTCCGCGAGCACTTTTCTGCATGCAGCGGCGTAACGCTCCCCCGCTTCGCTCAGCTTGATCGAGCGGGTGGTTCGATGCAGCAGCGGCACGCCCACATGTGCTTCGAGGAATGCAACCGCTCTGCTTACCGCGGCCGCCGAACGTCCGGTTCGTCGACTTGCACCGGCGAGGCTGCCTTCATCGAGCGCAGCGATAAAGACTTTCATGGCATCAAGGCGATCCACAAAAATCTCCCATGGAAGTGCGGCAAGGGCGTTGAGGCATACCGCCGATTTGATCACTACGCGCTACGTACGTCGATAGCGGCGAAAGCCACCCTCGTCGTAACGGCTTCAGGTCTTCTTGCTTTTCTGCGCTTTCGCCTTGCTGGCCGCAGGCGCCTTCTTCTTCGATTTGGTCTGGTTGTACTCGATGGCGTTGCGAATGAGATTTTTCAGGGCGTGGCTATCGACCTTGTCGCCCTCGAAAAAATCGATCGCCCGTCTCACGTTCCCTTCGAGGCCCGCGTTGAACAGCTTGTCGGGATCGGCGAGGTACGCCCCATACATGAAGGTAAGTTTTACTTTTCCCTTGTGGGCATTGCCGACCGCGATGATCCCATCGCGGCTCCAGACCGGGCTTCCCATCCATTTCCATTCCTCGGCGATCTCCGGATCGGCTGAAAGGATGCTCTTGCGCACGTTGGCGAACGTCTTGCCGCGCCAGTCGGTGATGCCGTCGATAAGCTGATCGATACGCTCGGATGGATTCATTGGATCTTTGCACCTCCAATACAGGCCCCGTTCCGATCGCGAGTATCGCTATTCGCGGCCGGCGCAACAATGCGCCGCGAGCCTGGGGAGCAACGCCACCTATCCTATGCCCCAGAGTCGGCGGGCTTCCTGCGCGATCACGTCCGGCATCTCTTCGGCGAAAAACAGCTTGGCGTGTTCGAGCCGACGCACGCCCATCGAATGACCAAAGTTGCGGTCCAGGTAATCCGGGCCGGCTGCCGAGAAGATCGTATCGCCCGTGCCCCATACGATGCGCGTCGGCACAGTACTGCGCTTGAGCAACGGCCCGATACCGATCAAGGGATTGCGCTCCAGCCCGATGGTGTAGGCCTGCACGAGTTCCCTGCGCCGTGGCGAGCTGATCAATGGCGGGAAGTAGTAGTCGTTCGCCTCGTCGGTGGGGTTAGTCGGATAGGTGTAGATATCCCGGTACTCCCGGCGAGCTCGATCCTTGTCGGCTATCCACGGCGCGATCATCCGCTCCGGCAGAACACCCGCATGCGCCCACTCCAGGGTCTTCTTCAAGGCAGCGGGCGGGCTGTCCGGCTCGGTATCGCAGTTGGTAAGCAATAGGCTGCGTACCCGATCGGGATGTCGAACGAGCAGCAACTGCGCAGCCTGGCCGCCACTGTCGCTGGCAACGATATCGACCTTGGGAATGGACAAGGCGTCAAGGAAGGCCACCATCATGGCCACCTGCGCATCCGGAGTTACGCTCTGCCCTTGGGCAACCTCCGTATAGCCCAGCCCCAGGAGGTCCAGGGCGATACAGCGGCGGCAGGGTGACAGCCTTTCCAGTGCACCACGCCATTGGAACCCATTGAGCAGATATCCATGCACAAACAGTGCTGCGGCGCCTCTGCCGCGTTCCACGTAGGCGATATCGCCAAAAGAGGTTTTCGCGTATCGCCGCAGCGCGCGATAGACAGCCGCGTCCATCAGGGACGATGTGCCGGCTTTCTGGGCATCCGGACGGGCGTTCGATCGCGGCGCATATCCGACGACGACGGCGCCAGCCAAGCCGATGCCGGTCAAGGCCAGGAACTCTCTTCGCTTCATTGCCGATTCTCCAGGCGATAGATGTCGTGGCATGAAAATATGACCTCCCAGGTCATCGATTCGCGCGCACAAACAGCCGATAGTGAACACGCATGGTTTTTTCTTGCGCCACAGCGAAGGACATAGAAGAATCCCGCCATGAGCGACGGTTCCCCGCGCCACGCCGATATCACGCCACCGCCGCAGGATGGTGGGCAGGGCCGCGTGTCACTGGCCGACCTGGTCACCGTGCCCGTACCCTCAGGGCGCATCGAGCCACCGGTCGATGACCGCTATCACACATTCGACTTCCATCTCGGCCAGCCGGTCCAGGTAACGTGCCGCATGGATGGGTTGGAGCGACATGGCCTGCAGATTCAGGGCCATTGCTCGATCGTGCCGGCCGGTACGGTGCATCGCTGGATGTTCGATCGGCCCGCCGGGGCGTTGCTGGTTCGCCTTTCACCGGCTTTCGTGCAGGAGACCGCCGACGCGATGAACGTCAAGCCGCAGATGGCCGAGCTCTCGCCGCGCATTCAGATGCGTGACGCCCAGATCGAGCGTATCGGCTGGATCATGCAGGCGGAGGACCATGAGGGTTATCCCAGTGGACGGCTATTCATGGACAGCCTGGCCACTGCATTGGCTGCGCGCATGATCGCACTGCAAACGCGTCGCGATGAGCCACCGCCCAAGCCAGGGCGCGGCTTGCCTCCGTGGCGGCTGCGCCGGGTGGTCGAGTACGTCGAGGCGAATCTGGAGCGGAGTCTTGCACTGGCCGAGCTTGCCGATGTCGCGGGTTTCAGCCTGTCGCACTTCAAGGTGTTGTTCAAGCAAGCCACGGGCATGCCCGTACACCGCTTCGTGCTTGAACGGCGCGTAGAACGCGCACGCACGCTTTTGCTCAAGGGCGAGAAAAGCATGACCGAGATTGCCATGGCGTGTGGCTTCGCACATTCCAGCCATATGGCGCGCTGCATGCGCAGCGTGCCAGGACATGGCGCCTGACTTCGAGGCCTCATCGACCTTTGCCGTTGCGCAACGTGCACATGCCGGCGATATAGCATGGCGTAACGACTTTCCCAGCCGGGATCCTCATGGCCGATCGCCCCACGTTGTCCCCAAGCATCCGGGCACTGGAAAGCGTCAATTTTTTCATGGCCGATGTACAGGCGGGAATCGGTCCCTTTCTCGGTGTTTTCTTGCAGGCGCAAGGTTGGCATCCCCGCGCGATCGGCGCAGTCATGACGCTCGGTGGCCTCGTGGGCATGCTCGCCACGGCGCCGGCAGGCGCCCTGGTGGATGCCACCTCCCATAAGCGCATGCTGGTGGCGGTAGGCAGTGTGCTGACCGTGCTGGCATCAGCTCTGCTCTTGATGTCATCGTCTGTCTGGGTCGTGTCGCTATCCCAGGTAAGTACGGCTGTCGCTGGAGCCGCGCTGGGCCCCGCATTGGCGGGCATCACTCTCGGCATGGTCAGAAAAGCCGGCTTCGATCGCCAGTTTGGCCGGAACCAGGCCATCAATCATGCCGGCAATGTCGTGGGCGCCAGCCTGTCGGGTGTGCTCGGCTGGAAGTTCGGGTTCATCGCCATCGTCGGCTTGTCCGCGCTGTTCGCCGTGCTTGCCATCGTCAGCGTGTTGCTGATTCGGCAGGATGCGATCGATCATGATGCAGCGCGTGGTCTCGAGAAGAGAGACACCGATCGCCACCAGGCCTCGGGGCTGCACGTCCTGCTTACCTGCAAGCCGCTGCTGATTCTGGCGCTGGCCTTGCTGCTATTTCATCTGGGCAATGCCGCGATGTTGCCGCTTTACGGCATGGCGGTGGTTGCAGCGCACCAGGGCAATCCCGCGCTGTTTACGGCATTGACTATCGTTGTTGCCCAGGCCGTGATGGTAATGATGTCGATCCTTGCGATTCGATGGATGCGCAGCCACGGACACTGGTTCGTGATTCTGCTGACTTTTCTCGCGCTGCCTGTGCGTGGGCTCGTTGCCGCGTCATTCATTGCAGGCTGGGGCGTGTGGCCGGTGCAGGCGCTCGATGGTGTGGGAGCGGGACTGCAAAGCGTGGCCGTACCCGCCATGGTGGCGCAGTTACTTCAAGGCACCGGCCGCGTGAATGTGGGACAAGGGGCACTCATGACCATGCAGGGCATCGGCGCGGCATTGAGCCCACTGCTCGGCGGATGGGTAGCCGAAGCCTTCGGCTTCCGTGCCTCGTTCCTGCTTCTGGGAACCATCTCTCTAGGTTCCTTGGCACTGTGGTGTGTTTTCCGATCATCGCTGCGCAGCACCGGCGACGATCCGATCGCGAATCCATCTGTCGCGTCGTAGTGGCGTCACCAGGGAGCGCGCCTGCGCAAGCGGTCTTCCATGCCGCCTGTCAATGGCTCGCCGGTGTTTTATGGCGGAGCCTGTGCGCAGCCTGCTTCGCACGGTTGCCGCAGAGCGCCATGCTGCACCACCTGCGTGCATGCCCGCGGGTGTGATCGGCGAACAGCAGCGTGCATGCAGGCCCCTCGCATGCTTTTACATACGAGAAATCTTCTTCGCAAACGAGCCGCGCCATCGCTTCGGCAATCGGTAGCAACAAGGCATTTGGCGATGTCCAGCGGCGCATCTGTGCCAGCGTGAATGTCGAAGATTCCGGCGACTGACCAGCAACGATCTGTGCATGACGCTCATCGCGCGCCAGCAATTCGTTGAGCGGCGCAAGTTCGACCAGATTCGCCTCCGACAGTGGACGTCCCTTGTGTTCGCGCACGAACACACGAAACCACTCTCGAAGCGCCCTGGCCTGATCCGCCAGACGATCGATTTCCCCAGGAAGGGCGCGCTCGCGCGTCGAGCGAAGTACCTCGCCAGGTACCAGGTTCGCCTGCTGAAGCCAGCTCAACAGCCCTTCGCCGTCTTCCAGCGAATCGATCGGCCTGTCTACGGGCGTGGCCACGGAGTTGAGGAAATCCAGTCCGAGCGAGTCGGCCAGGAAAAGAGCGGGCATTGGCTGGGTCATGGGCATCTCCTGGCGATCAAAGTAACCGCCTTATTTGCTGTTGACAAGTTACTTTTCTAGAAGTAACCTCCAAAACAACATCAAGGCGGTTACATGAAATTCAAGTCCCACACCGCCCAACGCAATCGCACTGGAGTAGGAAAAATGAACACAAAGCCTGTAACCGTCGTGATGGTCCATGGTGCCTGGGCGGATGAATCGAGCTGGGACAAGGTGACCCAGCTGCTCCAGTCCAAGGGAATTGACGCAGTTACTACGAGCATCCCCCTCTCCTCCCTGGCTGACGATGTGGCCGCCCTTGATGGCGCCCTCGCGCGGGTCGATGGGCCAGCCATCCTCGTGGGTCATGCCTATGCGAGCGCTGTAATCGCCTCGACGCACAGTGAGAAGGTGAAAGCCCTCGTCTATGTCGCAGGCCTGGCGCCGGACGAAGGCGAGACGGTGGCAGATGTGTTCTATCGCTATGAACACGACGACAAGGCGCCGGCCTTGGCTCCCGATGGCGACGGGTGGATCCGGTTGCCGACGGAAGCTTTTGAGTCCGCGTTCGCGCAACACGCGACAGCGCAGGAGTTGAAAGCGTTGGCTGCATCCCAACGGCCGATTTCGCCCGCTTGCATCACTGTTCCGGTGTCGACGCCGCGGTGGAAGAGCATCCCCACCTGGTATCTGGTGGCGCAGCGCGATCACATGATTCCGGAAAAAACCCAGCGCTTCATGGCAGAGCGCATGAATGCGCATATCAGTGCGCATGCCGTCGACCATCTGCCAAGCGTGACTGCCCCTACGTTGGTCGCGGACATCATCCTCGACGCGGTGCGCCAGAGCGCAGCCTGAAGTCGTATCTCAACCCTTCACATCGAGCGGTGACGTGTCATGCGCGCTCAAAAGATACTCGATAGCCGAATTGCTGCTTTTTCCGACGGCGTGATTGCCGTCATCATCACCATCATGGTGCTGGATCTCAAGGCGCCGGAAAGCGGCACGTTTGCAGCGCTATGGCTCTTATGGCCGACGGTGATGAGCTATGCGGTGAGTTATCTGTTTATCGCGATCGTATGGGTCAATCACCATCACCTGCTGCAACTGGCCCACCGCACGACGCCGCGACTCATCTGGATCAATTTCGCTCATCTGTTTGCGGTATCGCTGGTCCCGTTTACGACTGCCTGGGTTGCACGCACTGAGCTGGCCATGGCACCGATGGTGATTTATGCCACGGTTTTTGTCTGCGTAAATCTCGCCTACCGAATGTTTGAAGCGGAAGTTATCAAGCAGGTAGGCGCAACGCAGATGTGTCAACGCATGCGTCACATGCTGCGCCGTCGCTCGCTGTCCACGCTGATCATCTTTGCCGGTGCAGCACTTGCGTCCATTGCCGCGCCACTTGCCGGCTTCGGGATGATCTTCGGTGCATTGCTTCTCTATCTGAGGCCGGATGCGCCCGGTCGTTGGCGCCCGTTGAAAATCCGAAAACTCGTCTAGTCACAAAGATTGCATTCGAAACGCTCAAGTACTCCATCGTATTCACCTAGCACAGAAGGAAAAGCCGCCATGTCCACGATCCGTTATCGCCAAGCCCTTGTCGACGATTTCAATGTTTTTTACCGGGAAGCCGGTACGCCCGGGAAACCCAAGCTGCTGTTGCTTCATGGCTTCCCGACGTCCAGCCACATGTTTCGCGATCTCATTCCCCTGCTCAGTCACGACTTTCACATCATCGCGCCGGACCTGCCCGGTTTTGGTCGCTCCGATATGCCTCCGCGCGACAAGTTCAAGTACACCTTCGATAACATCGCCAACGTCATCGATCGCTTTACCGAAGTCGTGGGCTTCGATCGTTTTGCAGTTTATGTATTCGACTACGGCGCACCGACCGGTTTCCGCATTGCCGTCAAACATCCCGAGCGCATCACCGGCATCATCTCGCAGAACGGCAACGCCTACGAAGAAGGACTGAGCGAGGGATGGGTTCCCATACAGACCTATTGGAAAAACCCCTCGGATGAGAATCGCGAAGCACTTCGTGCCTTCCTGGCGCCGGGCACCACCCGTTGGCAGTACATACACGGTGTAGTCGAAGAATCCCTGGTGTCGCCTGATGGCATCGCGCTGGACAACTACTATCTCGCTCGCGAGGGTGTTGCCGATATTCAGTTGGATCTGTTTCTGGACTACCAGAGCAATGTAGCGCTCTATCCCGCTTTCCAGGCTTATTTCCGGAAACACCATCCGCGCTTCCTGGCCGTATGGGGCAAGAACGATCCGTTCTTCCTGCCGCCGGGCGCCGAGGCATTCAAGCGCGATATGCCCGAAGCACAAGTGCGCTTCGTCGACACGGGACATTTCGCGCTGGAAACGCACGCCAATGAGATTGCCGATGCGATCCGTACTTTCTTCGCCAACTGAATAAACGCCCGGAGAACCACCATGTCCAACTCAACCGCCATAGTGACTGGCGCCAGCCAGGGTATCGGGCAAGCCACCGCTATCCGCCTGGCCAGGGATTTCAGTTCTGTCGTGCTGGTCGCGAGAAATCGCGAGCATCTGACGGAAACCGCCAAAGCGGTAGCGGCCCAGGGTGCAGAGCCCCTGGTGATCGATATCGATCTTGCGGAGAAAGCCGCGGCAAGGATCGTAGTCGAGACAACACTGTCCGCATTCGGTCGGATTGACGCACTGCTCAATATCGCTGGAGCCGTACCGCAGATCGATCTGTTCGAGATGACCGACGAGCAATGGGATGGCGGCATGGCACTCAAGCTGCATGGCGCGCGACGCCTGACCATCGAGGCCTGGGATGCGCTCAAGCAAGCCGGTGGCTCGGTGGTATTTACATCGGGCAATTCGGCGATATTTCCAAAGGCGCCCTACGCCGCTGTAGGCACCATCAATGCAGCGATCGCTGCCTTGGCAAAAGCTTTCTCGGATCGCGGCATTGCAGACCGCGTGCAGGTCAATAGCGTATTGCCCGGCCCGGTAATGACAGGCCGCCGTCGTTCCTATCTGGAACATTGGGCGCCCCTGCACGGAATGACTGCCGCCGAAGCGATGGATCGGTTTCCGCTAGAAGCGGGTATCGCCCGCTACGGCGAGCCGGAGGAGATCGCCGAACTGATGGCCTTCCTGGTATCGCCTGCGGCGCGCTGGATGACCGGTGCGATGCTTCGCATGGATGGCGGGGAGGTCAAATCGGTTTAACTACAAGAAGCGACGCGAGTGGTGCCTATGGTGAGTTCACCGCGTGGCCCTTTGATCCACGCGCCTGCTGCAGCACTTGCTCAATGGCATCGATGACCAGGTCCGGTCGCTCTTGTTGCACATAGTGCTTGCTGGCTGCAACAACGAGTTGCCCGCGATTGGACTCGCCTGCGAGCTCGCGCATTTGACCCATGTTCCATTGCAGGAAGCTGATCTGCTCCTTGCTGGGCTTGCCCTTGAATGACGCTGACTTGAACCAGTCGGCGGCTATCAGGACAAAAGGTAGATCTCCCATGGATCGGCGATGCTGCGCAATCAGTGCGCCATCCGTGGAATCTCCTGCCGCATCGATGGGATAGAACAGATGCTGCCTCTCCGAAAAGAGCGTGGCCTGGAAGGATGGCCTGGCTTCCAGAAGACGCGTGGCGTCGACAAGCGCTCTTTCTTCGGAAGTACTCTTGGGATCGACATCATCCAGGCAATGCAGCGAATCGAGGTCGTCGATGCGCGGTACGTGTTGCGACGCCGCCTCGTAGCATTCGCGCAACTGCTGTCCCCTCATCAGGTAGCTTTCGTACTGCCGCACATAGTCCTGCGTCGAGGCAGACGTGAGGCGCTGGGTAATGGTCGGGTCGACCAGGACAAGTCCGGCCAATCTATCCAGATGTTCATAGGCAAATAGCCGCGCGTTCAATCCGCCGCGCGAATGGCCGACCAGGACGATGTGTTCGCCCAGGTTCGCGCTGTTGACCAGCGCGAGCAGATCGTCGACCGCCGCTTGTGCGGTGGTGTTTCTTTGCGCAGTGTCGCTATAGAAATAGTTGGCGCGATCGTAGGAACAAGCTCGTGTCGTTTTTGCCACGACACCCTGGACCGAACGCCAGCTCGAGGTTCCATCGCCAAGCCCTGAATCGAACAGGGCGGTCGGCGAGCCTTCGCCTATGCAGTAGAGATTCAGTCGACGCCCGGGTGCGACAGAAACCAGTTGCTGCGGATGCATATAGGCTGAGGGCGGAAGGTCTTTCGAACCAGGGGTCTGGCCCAAGATCACTGTCGTAAACAAGAGCCCGCTCGAAAGCAATGCACCTACCCGGAACTTCCCTTTGCGCACTGGTGACTCCCAACCGTCTGGGGACGTTGCTACGAGTGATGCCCGTCGTCCGCAAAAGGTTTGCGCGAGGGGCGCACTCAGCTGCCGGGCTGGGTTTGCGTCAGCTTGATCTCATAGATAAGCGGCCAACGTTTGCCGGTGACGAATAGACGATCATGCTCTGCGTCGTAGGCGATGCCATTGAGCACATCGTTGTTCGGATCGACGGTTTCCGCGGGCTTTGGCCCAAGGCCAGTGAGGTTGATCCAGCCCACCACCTTGCCACTGGCTGGATCGATGCGGGCAATGCTATGGGTCAGCCATACGTTCGCATAGAGCTGCCCTTTCACCCACTCCACTTCGTTGAGATTGGGCAGGGGCTTGCCGTTGAAGGTGACGTCGATCTTGCCGACCTGCTTGAGCGTATCCGGATCGAGGATGCGAATGGTCGGTGTACCGTCGCTCATGAAAATACGATGGCCGTTCTGTGTAAGAGCCCAGCCTTCGCCCGGATAGTCGAACTGGCCGATCTGCTTGAAAGTGTTCAGGTCGTAGATGAAACCGTGTTGCGACTGCCAGGTGAGCTGGATCAGCTTGTTCTTCCAGGCCACGATGCCTTCGCCGTAATCCGACGTATCGAGATTCGCGCGCTGGATCACTTCGCCTGTCTTCGGGTCCACCTTGCGAATCGATGAATGATGTATCTCACCCGTGGCCTCGTAGAAGTAACCATTCTGAAAGAACAGGCCTTCGGTATACGCGCCAGTGTCGTGCGGATAGGTGCGTACTACGGTGTATCCGTAGACGGGAATGGCATCTGCCGCATGCAGGCAGAAAAAACCAATGCACAGGGCAAGAAGGGCGAACAGGGGAATGAGTCGTTTCATCGGATGATCAGTCATATGCAGGGGCATGCGTTCCAGAACAAGGATTGCATAGGCAGGCCCTGAACTGCCAACCCTGTCCAGGACTCTGGCACTACATTGTTGACCGCTGAAAGTTGCGCTCCAACGGCCATCGAATGATGCCCTGCGCCCATCGCCCCGCGATTTTCGTTAGTTTCCGCCACGTTGCGTTTGGGATGACGCTAGAATTCCCGACAGGACAAGGGGAAAGCCATGCAGCGGTTGCTGAAAGTATTTTCGATCGTGGTGGTTGGCGGTTGCCTGTTGCTTGCCGTCGCCTTTGCGTGGGGCCGTTTGCGGCCTCTTACAGAAGCACAGGCCACAGCATTGGCGACGCTCCACGCTCAGAAACCCATGCAGGGTCGCAATGCCTACCCCCTGCAGTGGTTCGCCGACTTTGACGTGCCTTACGACCAGGTCGATTCGCTTTATGCCAAGGATAGCCAACGCATAGCGTCTTGGATGACCAGCCTGGACTCGAATCCGGCGGCAATCTCAGCCCCGCCCAGTCCCAACCCACCTTATCCGGCTTTGGCGCCTCTTGGGCCGGACAAGCATTTGCTCTGCGCAATGCGAGACGACGATTGTCTTGGCAAGGCCCGCGCCCATCCACAAGCGCTGCACACGGCGCTGGGCCGGCATCACGAGAGGCTTGAGCGCGATCAGGCGCTCGCCCGTTACGACTACGCCTGGAACGATGCGCCTTCGCATTTACTCGCATCGATCCCCAGCTATGGTGGTTCCGTTGGATTGTGGTCCAGCTCCGCCGCACTCGATTTCGTTGAAGGACATACGCAACAGGGGTTGGAAAGTACTTGTACCCAGGCGCTGACCATGCGCCGCCTGCATGCTCGTAGCAACACATTGATAGGCAGCATGATATTCGCCGCACGCTTGCAGGGAGTCACTCGACTCTTCCTGCAGATGTTGAATGAATTGCCGCCCGATCAGGCATTGCCCGATAGCTGCTCCCTGGCATTCACCCCGATTACTTCCGATGACGTGGACCTGTGCACCGTCATGCGGGAGGAGTTCGCCGGCTTCCTTGGTACCGACACACTTAAGCTGGGGCGCAAGTGGTACCAGAGCTGGCAGCTCTCCTATGCGGGCATGCAGCGCCTGGCGGCTCCGGTCTATGCCTCATCCTGCACCGAAGCGACACGCCAGCAGCTGCTGTCCGATCAGAGATTCACGGAGCAATCGATCAATCCTCGCCCCGACGTATTCGACTGGGTCTCCAATTGGGCCGGCGTCATACGTCTCGATATATCCACGCTTAACTTCAATGCTTATTACAACCGCCAGCAAGACACGGCAGCCATCCTGCGCCTGGCTGCGACGGCATTGTGGTTGCGCGACACGCGCAACGACCATCGACCACTCGATGTGCGGTTGACCCAGCGCCCCGCCTGGATGCAGATGTCCAAGGATCGAGGCCTGACCCTCTCGTCCGATAAGACGAGCCTGCACATGAGCGAACACAGCAACCACCAGTCATGGGCCAGCGAATGGCCGCTACCCAAGGGGCTTTAGGCAACAAGACAAGACGACTCGAACGTGAGAAAGCGCGAGCGCGGGATGTCGCATCCGGTTTTTTAAAGCCAAGTTTCAAGTCCAACGCAAAGGCCATTTTTTCCCGCCAAGGTTGTTGACCAGCAGGGCAAGCGCCAGCAACACCAGTACGCCGCACAGGACAGGCGTAACCAGGAACAGTGCGCTCGCCTTGCCTCCCAGCATGATCACAATGGGGTTCGCACCGGCTGGTGGGTGCACGGTTCGTGTCAGCTCCATCAGGGCGATCACCAGGCCAACGGCCAACCCCATGCTCCAGATGCTGTTGCCCACGAACCACAACATGGCCAGCCCGACGGCTGCCGTCAGCAGATGACCGAGCACGAGATTGCGTGGTTGCGCGAATGGGCTCTCGGGCGCCGCGAACAGCAGCACGCATGAAGCGCCAAACGGTGCGATCAGCACGGTTTCCTGCAAACCCTGGCCGGCAAGACCCAGCAGTGCGATCGCCGCCGTGCCGCCGATGAGGCCGCATATCGCGAAGTTGAATTTGTGCGCAGGCAAACTTGCTGCCCCGGGGGCGATCGCCCCGGGGTTCTTGTCGATTTCCGTCATGCGTGTGGCGGCCGCTCAGGTGAGTTTATAGGAGGCGGCGCCGGTGCCCGCGAGATTGCCGCCATCGACGATCAGGTACTCGGGACGAATCGGCTTCTTCTCGAAGAAGTTCTGCAGGATTTCCAGGGTGCCCGCCGCGTAGCGCGCCTGCGCGGAGAGCGATGTCCCCGAAATGTGCGGCGTCATGCCCTGGTTGGGCATGCGGCGCCATGGGTGGTCGATCGGCGCGGGCTGCGGATACCAGACGTCGCCGGCATAGCCGGCCAGCTTGCCGGACTCCAGTGCGCGTACCACCGCGTCGCGATCGCATAGCGCGCCTCGCGCCGTGTTGATCAGATAGGCACCGCGCTTGACCAGGGCGAACATCTTGTCGTCGAACATGCCCTGCGTGGACGGATACAGCGGCGTCTGCAGATTGATCACGTCGCAAACCTTGACCAGCGATTCGGGTGTCTCGTGGAACGTCGCATTCAACTCCTTTTCGATTTCCGGCGAGAGGCGATGCGGGTCGTAGTAGTGCAGATGAACGTCGAAGGGCTTCATGCGGCGCAACACGGCCAGGCCGATGCGACCGGCGGCGATGGTGCCAAAATGCATGCCTTCGACGTCATAGCTGCGGCCGACGCAGTCGGCAATGTTCCAGCCACCGTTGTTGGCAATCTGATGGGATGGCAGGTAGTTGCGCACCAGCGACAACACCATCATCACCACATGCTCAGCGACGCTGATGCTGTTGGAGAACGTGACCTCGGCGACCGTGAGACCATGCTCGGAGGCTGCCTTCAGATCCACATGGTCCGAACCGATGCCGGCCGTAATGGCGAGCTTGAGGTTCTTGGCCTTGGCGATGCGCTCGGCGGTCAGGTAGGCCGGCCAGAACGGCTGGGATATCACCACATCGGCGGTGGGCAGGTGCTTGTCCAGCACGGAATCGACACCTTCCTTGTCGCTGGTCACGATCAGCTCGTGGCCGTTGGCTTCCAGGTACTTTCTGAGGCCCAGTTCGCCTGACACGCAACCGATCAGCTCGCCTGGCTTGAAGCCGAGTTCGCCTTGAGGAGAAGGCACCGTCTGGCCGTTGGGATATCCCTTGATGACGGGGACATCATCGCGTGCATAAGCCGGCGGATAACCGGTAACCGGGTCGGGGTACAGGACGCAAAGAACCTTGGCCATGGAACACTCCAGTGATGGGTGGATAACGTGATAACCACGTTGTCCCAGCAGTCTGGATGTCGCTCTTCGGCATCGGCCAATCGTTTGTCGGTATGCCGTGATAAGCGGTGCTTATCTAGTCATGATGCAGTGCAATGCCTCGCTCAGGAATCAAGCCAGGGAGCAGGCCCCTCGAGCACGCTGTCCAGCCGCCCTTGCAAGTCCAGCTGCGGCGTCATATCCCAAGCGGCGCCCACAACGGCCGGCTGCGTGTCCTGACGCAGGCGCAACAAACTCATGGCCGATAGCTGCCTCGGCTCGAGCGGGCGGATGTCGATGCCACTGGCCAGGAAATAATCGGGCAAGGCGCTTACCGGCGCGATGCTGCAGACCTCGCCCGTGCGCACCTCTTCGTAGAGCACGCTCAGCGTATTGGTTTCAACGACGACGTTCGGCACGACGCCTGCCTGCAGAAATGCCATGTCGACAATCTTGCGGTTCTGCATCTCGTGATTGAACAGGCACAACGGAAGGCGGGCAGCTTCGGCCCAGCTATAGGACGACTTGGTGGGCAGTCCGGCATGATTGCTGGACAACAGGACGAAGCGCTCCGAGTAAAGAACGATGCTTTCTATCGCCGCATCGGCAGCATCCGCGTATGCAATACCGAGATGGATCTCCTTGTTCTTAAGGCGGTGAAAAATGTCACGCGTACTGAGGGAAAACACTTCGAGCGTGAGCTTCGGAATCGCACGGCGATATTCGCTGGCCAGCATGGATACGGCACGCAGCGCCGATGGCACCGTACCGATGGCGAGATGGCCGCCTGCGACAAGCTGAGCCAGAGCAGCTTCCTGGCGAAGGCCTTCCAGCGACGCGAGCGTCTGCCTGGCCCACACCAGCACCCGCTCGCCTTCGGGCGTGAAGCCCTGAAAGCGACGGTCGCGCAGGATGATCATGATGCCCAACTCTCGTTCGAGCTGGCGGATCCCCGCCGACAGCGCCGGTTGGGATACCCAGCAGCTTTCGGCCGCATGTGCGAAATGCTTGTGCTCCGCCAAGGCCACGAGGTAATGGAGCTGCCTGACAAACATGAGACTCTCTCCGGCTGCCGATCCTGGGAAACATCGAAAGCCTCCCGCGCTTTCGCAGGAACGACTGAAGTCGCTCCTGCGAAGATGTCATCTTCCTCGCGATGGTGACCGGTTATTCAAGGCCCCATGCTGTCATCATCGCCGCGAACCTATAACCTTTCATATTGAACCCGTCAACAAACCAGGGAAACGTCATGAGCGACCCTATCGAAGGTGGTTGTCTATGCGGAGCCGTTCGTTATCGCGCGACTGCCGCGCCGATTGCGGCCACGCTTTGCCACTGCAGAAGCTGTCGTCTCGCCGCGGGCGCGCCGTCCGTTGCATGGGCAGTATTCCGTGTCGAAGATGTCGCCTTCGTGGCAGGACAGCCCAGGGATTTTTCATCATCGACCGATGTGATTCGCACTTTCTGCGGCACATGCGGAACGCCTTTGGCTTATCGACGCCCTTCAAAACCACAGACCATCGACATCACCACTGCGACCCTCGATGCCGCCAATGACTTCGCACCCTCCAAGGAAATCTGGGTGGAAGACAAGCTCTGCTGGGAACGCTTGAACGACCGCATTCCGCACTACGCGAGAAGCAGCGTAGGCGCGACGCCCATCGATTTACCTTGATCTTACGACGGAGATTTGAGCTTGGCTATGGCAGGCCAGTTCGTAGAAAACCCCGGCGGAATGCCGTTAGCGTTTCCAATGCCCTCCCTGGATCCCGAGAGCTCATCTCCGTAGCCAGGCGTAGTTTTCCCGCAGGCTCGGCCTCGGGTGCCAGCATGCTGTCCAGCATCGCCACGCCTTCGATTGCATCGCGCGATCTATCGATAACATCCCGCGCATCCGAGCCCAGCAGCCGCGCACCCGCGAGCTCGTAGTCGAAGTTTTCCGCCTCCATGAAATGGAACGCATCGTCATAGAGACGCTTCTGATTGCCTGCATCCGAATAGCTTCGCAGCAGTAACCACAGATCGTATGCATCTTTCCGCGGTGCGATATGTCGGCGCTCGGTCCAGGCAACCAGTTTCATGATGGCCAAAGCCGGGAGCGAGACGACGTTTACCTCGAAGTCGCCTGGCATTCGCACTTTGATCGCTGCTGCCAATGCTTCCCGATAGCCAAGGACCTTCATGACCAGATCGCGTCGGGGTGGCCACGCAATTTGGCGGTTTTCTTCTTCGACACCATCGAAGGGAATGATGTCGACGGGAATTCCGTTGCAGTATTCCAGCCGATGCAGGCCATCGCGGGCGGGCTTGAATTCTCCCGTACCGATCAAGCTCTCGCGAATATGTTCGAATTCGGACCAATCGGCGACCGCCATTGCGAAGTCGAGATCCGTCGTACCTCGTGCAATCTCCAATCCATGCGTATAGGTCAACAGCAGATCTCTCGCTATGGCACCGACTATCAATACCTGTGCGTTGGAGATATGAACCAACACCGCCGCCATGACCTCTGCAAAAAGAGTGAGCTCTTTTTTGTTACTTAAATCGATCGACGATTCGGTCATACAACAACCCGGCGGTTTCCAGACAACGTGCGTCACCCATCGCTAACAGATCGGCATAGACAAGCAGCGGCGGCGCAAGTCCGAGCGGCCCATCTTCGAAATTCCAGAATCTCCGGAGAATCTCCACGTTTCCATTGGCGTCTCGACGCAACTTTTGATCGAGGACAAGGTGAGGATCAATCTTGTCGCCATAAAAAGTGGCTGTCCCAGGACGCAATCGATGCGTCAAATACGCACCTGCGGGTTCCCCGCCTAAATCCATACCGTATTGCCGGGCAGCGTCTTTGGTAGCCCAAGCCAGGTTCTCCGCACGATAGCGAGCGAGGAGGCATTTCGGCCGCAAGGTACGTGCGTAGGCTTCGACCCATTGGCGTAACAATTGTTCGCCATTGATGAGGCGACGCTGACGGTTGATCTTCGCCATGAAGCCAAGTGTCGGCAAATCTCCCATGACCCAGCCCACGGTGCCGTGCGCGACGCCTGCTGCCTGGGCAATTTCTCGATAGGGGCGCTCGATCCATTCAGGTCGGCATAGCAAAACGAACAGGACTTGCAGGCCGGTGGCGGCAAAAATCCGCCCGGCTGCCTTTGGTCCTTCTGGAATGAGCGGTGGTCGCTGCCCTTTGACCCACACGAGAAAGTTGGGCCCGACCAGATAGGCGTTGCCTGCGGTATCGATAAATTGAACGCCACGTCTGTGCAGCTCGTCGGCCAGAGCTGGAGTGACGTAGTCGGTAATCAATAATGGATTTTCACCGATGCGCTCCAATTGATGGAGCACGGTACCGAGAATGGCTGGCCTTAGGCCCCTTTTTACTTCTGCCCGGTATAGAACATGTTGCCCGCCATAGGTTGCCACCAGCGTCGTATCGGGCGTTCCAGCATCCCTGAGTAAAGTGTCTCCCTGCGTCCACTCGATACCAAGTTCCTGGCCCGCTTGAATCGCAGTGGCCATGAGATTGTGGTCGGCATGGAAAGAGGTCTTGTCCATAATTTATGATTATCCAAGTTCCGTGGACATTCGTCAATATTGGACATAGTTCATTGACCTCTTTATTTATAGGTTTGGCCACAATTTTTATTTGTCCAATATTTGTGGACAGTAGATTTTCTTGGACAAAATTCACTTGAGTCGATCTACGGCGCCCCGGCCATATGCCATGCCCGGCGCTCCTGGTCGGACAGCGTGAGCTTGACCGCTTGCCCGCTGGCAGACGACGCCATGGCCGCCTCGAGCACCGCCATCACGGTAATCGCCTGCGAGGGTGTGACTGGATTGGCGCCTTTCCCCAGCATCGCATCGTGTAGCGCCATGTAGTACTGGCGCTGGTCGCCCAAGGGCGCGGGTAGCTTTGTCACCGCGCCTTCGCCGTCGTAGATCAACATCGGATCAGGGTCTTCGCCCCAGCCTGCGTCGCCCGGGCGGATGCCTGCCAGCAGTTGTGCCTCCTGGCGGTCGGCATGCGATTTGATCAGACTGGCCTGCGTGCCATGCACCGTAAAACGCGCGCTACCACCGGCGACCAGCATGCTGGCGTGCACAATGACGCGTCGCTCGCCATACATCAGCAGGACGTGCGCCCAATCGGTGACTTCGCCACCATCACGCTGTATCGCCAGGCTTGCGAGCACTCGATCGGGTAAACCGAACAGCAGCAGCACCTGATCGATCAGATGCGGTCCCAGGTCGTACCAGAGGCCGCTTCCGGCTCCGGGCTGCTCGCGCCAACGTACGCGCACCTGCGGGCGGAAACGGTCGATATGTGACTCGAAATGCTTCACGCCGCCCAGTACGCCGTCCGCCATCGCCTGCTGCACGCCCAGAAAATCGCTGTCCCAGCGGCGGTTCTGAAATACCGATAACAACCTGCCCTGCTGCTCCGCCACGGTCGCCAGTTCGCGTGCCTGCGCAAGATCGAGCGCGAATGGCTTGTCCACGACGACGTGCTTGCCCGCTTCCAATGCAGCTCGCGCCAAAGGTGCATGCGTGTCGTTGGGCGAGGCAATCACGACCAGCAACGTCTGCGGATCTGCAATGGCTGCGTGGGCATCGGCTACGACAGCCACATCCGGCAGTTCTGCGTGCACCTTGGCGACATCGCGCGAAACGACGGTGGTGAGTTCCAGGCCGGGCACGCTGCGGATCAACGGCGCATGGAAGGTTTTGCCTGCGTAACCGTAGCCGATCAGGGCCACATGTATGGGTGAAGACATGGGTTGTGCTCGAGCGTGACTATCAATGGATGCCATGTTAGACCACACGAGTGTGTTGACTTTGTCGTATCGATTTTGTGGCTGCCCGAAGGCTTAAAGCCCCCCTCACCCCAGCCTTCTGCCCCGGCAAGGCCACGAGCAAGAGAGCCACAAGCACATACGATTCAAACCCGCCTCAATGCGCAATACCCACGACTATTCCGCCAGCGATCCAGTCCGCGAGCAAGGCGCCCGCTTTGGCAACGCCGACATCTTCACCCAGGTGCTCGATCATGGCGTCACAGAGGGCACTGAAGCGTGCATCATTACGCAGCGATAGTAGTGCGGCGTGCTCCACGCTGTCGGTCGACCTGATCCGGCACGTGAAACCATTGCGCCATACGATCAGGCCACCGACTGCATCGAGCATCTCGCTCTCCGGCGCCGCAACGCCGTCCTCCAGCGCAGACCAGATGTCGTTGGCATTCGTCGATACAGCGCGCTGACGCAGGCTGGGGCTGAGCGACAGGCGCGCGGTGTCCCAATCGATGTCTTGCCATATTTCACTGGTCATCTGCGGTGCGTCTGTTGCGACAAACGACTCGGACAGGGCCCATTCGATCCAGGCCAGTTCATGTACATCCGGGTTGTCGGGGAACATGGACTCCAAAGTGTCGCCAAAATCGATGCCGTAGGCATCCAGCGTCCACGCGTGCGGCGGATGGCTGTCGATGTGCGCAATGGCAGCGCTCAGGAAAAGCTCTTCGCCGAGCCACGTGCGCAGTTGTGGAAAGCTGGCTTGCAGGCAACCCACAAGCTGTGCGCGATAGTTGTTCTGGTAAACGATCAGGCCTTTCGCAGCGTGCGCGCCCAAGCGTTCTTGCGCATCGGCGGCGGAGCTGACCAGCCATGTGCGCATGTCCTGCTGTATGTCGATCAGGTTCATGCGGCCTCCCGCATGCCACGTTGACGCCGGCCGATCTCGCGCGCCGTGCCGAGCTCATCGAGTAATTCGGCCAGCGGCGGAATGGCATCGTCGCGCTCGATCATGGTCGCTACCGGTCCAAGCAGCGAAGTTGCTTTCGCATACAGTGCCCACACGTCGTCACATACAGGCTGATCGTGCGTGTCGATCAGGATGCCAGGGCCCTGCGCGTGCCCGGCAAGATGCACCTGGCGCACGCGGTCGGCAGGGATACCACGCAGATAGGCATGGGCATCCAGGCCATGGTTGCTCGCACTGACGAAGATATTGTTGATATCCAGCAACAGTCCACAGCCGGTGCGACGGGACATCTCATCGAGGAATTCCCACTCGTTCATCGACGCACCATCGAACGCGATATAGCTCGACGGGTTCTCGAACAGCATCGACCTGCGCAGGACATCCTGGGCCATTGCGATATTGCGGCAGACCACCTCCAGCGCTTCTTCCGTGTACGGCAGCGGCAGAAGATCGTGCGAGTTGAAGCGATCGATACGCGACCAGCTCAAATGGTCCGAAACGAACAGGGGATCGATGTCGTCGACCAGCAGGCGCAGCCGGCCGAGGTAGGCGCGGTCCAGGCCATCGGCCGAACCGATCGACATCGAGACGCCGTGCAGGGCAATCGGATGGCGCTCGCGTACCTGGCGCAGGATCTGTCGCGGCTGGCCTCCATCCACCATGAAGTTTTCGGAGATCACTTCGACAAAGTCGACCGGCACATCGGTGTCGAGAAAATCGCGGTAGTGCTCCCTGCGCAGGCCGAGGCCGTAGCCAGAAAACGTTGGCGGTGGTGTGAACATGATGGCTCCCAACAGGTCGAGGGAGGCGGGCCTGGAGGTCAGGCCCGCCAGGTCTTTACTTCGGCTCGGTCAGCGTGCCGCCGGCGGCAAGGCAGTCGGTCTTGGTCTTCACGACCACGCCCTGCCCCTTGCAGGTGTTCAGGCCCTTGCAGTCGTTCTTGGCGGTGGCGCAAAGGCTGTTGCCCTTGCAGCTGTTGACGCCATAGCAGCGGCCGAGCTCTTCCTTCGGCGCGGTCTTTTGATCGGCGGCGCTGGCCGTGGAACTGATCGATGCAACGGCGAGGGCGAACAGGGCGGCGGCCGTGGCGAAGCTGGTGCGGTTCTTGGTAGCGATCATGTCGGTGGTTCTCCGTAGGGTGCGGTCCGGATGGGACCTTGAGGAATGGAAGGTTTGTGGTGTCTTGCGGAATCGGTGGGGCCGGCTTACTTCACGCTTTGCGCGGCTTCTTCAATCACCCGGGCGACCGCCTCGGGCTGCGAGATATAGACGACGTGACTGGCCTTGATCTCGATCACTTTTGAACCCGCGCGCTTGTACATCCATCGCTGCAGGTCGGGGCTGAGTGCGTGGTCGTCCGTGGCCACTACGGCCCAGGTTGGCTTCGTGTGCCACGCAGCGACCTGCATCGTGGCGCCGAAGGCGGCCGTGGTCGCGGGTACCTGCGAGATGGCCATGAAATTGGTGCGGTTGCTGGTCAGGTCGCCGGCAAAGTCGGCGGCGAACTTGCTTTCATCGACGAACAGATGGCCGTCGCGGGTGGGAGAGATATCGTTGCTCGGTGCAGGCATCGAGGCGACCAGCTGCGACAGGCTCTCGCCGACGTCCGGCAGCACCGCGGCGACATACACCAGGGCCTTCACCTTGTCGCGATTGCCGGCCTGGGTGATGACAGCACCGCCATAGCTGTGGCCGACCAGGACCACCGGGCCGTCCTGCTTGCGAACCTGCTCGCGGGTCTGCTCGATGTCATTGGCAAGCGTTTCGATGCGTGGCTGCACGACGCTTACCGTGTAACCCTTGTGGATCAGGATGTCGTGTACGACGCGCCAACCGGAACCGTCGACGAATGCGCCCGGTACGATCACGATGTTCTTTACGCCAGTCGGGGCTGCATCCGCGGCAACCGCGGATCCGGTCAGTGCCATCATGGCGATGGCGAAGCTCAATAATTTGCGCATGGTCTTGGGCCTGCAGTAGTGGTGAGTGGAAGACGAAAGGCTCGGTCGCGATTCGATGCGGCGCTTAATGGCGGTCGCGCCAACGGCGCAATGCGTGGTCGAGCGACCACTTGCCACCACCGCGGGCAACCAGCGGCAGCAACAGACCGGCCCAGCTGAGGTGCGTTGGCCACGCATCGGGATAAACGAAGATCTCGATGACCGTGGTCATGCCCAGCAGGGCCAGTGCCGAAGTCCGCGTGAACAGGCCGAGCACGAGCAGTAGGGGAAACAAGTGCTCCGCACCCGTCGCCAGGCGTGCCGCCCACTCCGACGGGATCAGCGGCAGCGCGTATTCCGAAGCGAACAGGTCGTAGGTCGATGACTTGATCGTCAGGATGCCTTCGACCTTGGTGCGGCCCGAGAGGAAGAACACCGAGGCGATACTCCAGCGCGCGACGATGAGCAGCAGATCGTCCGGGAGAAATCGCGACCGCCATGTCGACAGTGCCGAACCAGCGTTGCGCAGCAGGCGCGAAGTCATCGGCTGTTCGGCAGCGAGGTTCACGACTTGGCCTCCAGCGAGCCGTAGCCCTTAGGCGTCTTGATCTGGGTACAAGTGCCTTTTTCGACCAACACCCAGGCGTTGCCCTGGTAGTCCGCCTTGGAAGTGCCGGCACAACTGGTGCCCGCGCCAGCGGCGCAGTCGTTCTTGCCGGCAAGCGCAACGCCGTAGCATTTTTCCATTGGCTTCTTGGCTTCGTCGGCGTGCACGCCCGAAGCGAGTGCGGCCAGACCCAGTGCAAAGGCGGCGGCAACAGCGGAATAGGTGGCTTTCATCAATAGTCTCCGTGGGAAGTGGTGATGTCGCGAACGCGCGTCAGATCAGTGCGATGGCGACGTCGATGTTTCCGCGTGTCGCCTTGGAATAAGGGCAGGTCTGATGGGCGGCCTCGATCAGGCTTTGCGCGACGCTGCGCTCGATGCCCGGCAGGCTGACGTTGAGACGAGCCTGGATGAAGTAACCGCCTTCGCCGGTACCCAGGTCCACTTCGGCGGCAACTGCGACATCGGCGGGCAGGCGAACATTGATCGAGCGCGCGGCATGGCCCATGGCGCCGATAAAACAGGCCGACCAACCGGCCGCCAGCAGCTGCTCCGGGTTGGTGCCAGCGCCGGAGGACCCAGGCGTCGACAGCTTGATGTCGAGACGGTTGTCGGAACTGCGCGACTCGCCTTCGCGGCCGCCAGTGGTGTAGGTCTGTCCGGTATAGAGGACGGTATCGATCTTGCTCATGGTTCGGTTTCCAGCTGCGTTGAGGGGCGCGCTTGGGCGCATCGGCTGATGGCCAGCCGGTGTGCATAGGAAACGACCCGCACGTATCGTCGATGTGTCCCGCACCGCGCCAAAGCGCATCGAAATGTGTCGCGGCGACCGCCCGATACATTTCGATACAAGTCCGCCCTATTGGCCCCCGACCACGCCCGGCGCCCTGTGTACATAGAGATACAAATCGGCGGTACGGCGGACACGTTCAGGACAAGCCCGGCTCGTTCAATAGACGTGTCCCGGGCGCGCGGCGCCCTTTAACCGTTTGCAGAGATCGACGCGATGACCTTTCTACGTTCCGCCATCACCTTCATGGCCATCGGCATGGCGCTGGTCGCCGCCTGGCCGAGCCGGTGGGCAACCGCCGGCGCGGAGGATTCGGCCACCCTCGCGTCCGCGCCGGAATTCAGCGGCGCCGGGCCCTGGCTCAACTCCCCACCGTTGTCGTTGGGTGAGCTGCACGGCAAGGTGGTGCTGGTGGAGTTCTGGAGCCGCGAATGCATCAATTGCGTGCATACGCTGCCGCATACCAAGGCGCTCTATGACAAGTTCGGCAAGAACGGACTGGTCATCGTCGGGGTCCATACTCCTGAGTACGAAGAGGAGCGCGACCTCGCTGGCGTCAAGTCGGCGATCCGGGCTTTCGACATTCACTGGCCAGTCGTGCTCGACAACAACTATCGCATCTGGAAGGCCTTCGACAACCGCTTCTGGCCGGCGCTTTACCTGATCGATCGTGACGGGCGCATTGTCTACCGCCACTACGGCGAGGGAAACTACGACACCACCGAGCAACACGTCCGCCAGTTGCTCGCGAAGAACTGACCCGTTCCATACGCACCCTTATCAGCACATTGGAGACAAGCCATGGAGCACATCGACCATATCCTGGTTGTCGATGACGATCACGGCATCCGCACGGGCGTAGTGGACTACCTGCGCAAGAATGGCCTGCGCGCCAGCGCCGCCGTGGATGGGCGCGATATGTTTGCCCAATTGGAAGCATCCGCGTTCGACTTGGTCGTGCTCGACATCATGATGCCCGGCGATGATGGCCTGGTGCTTTGCCGCAACCTGCGCAGCGGCAAGCATCGTGCACTGCCCATCCTGCTGCTTACCGCGCGCGACGACGAAACCGATCGCATCGTCGGCCTGGAAATGGGCGCCGACGATTACCTAGTCAAGCCGTTTGCTCCGCGCGAATTATTGGCACGCATCAAGGCCGTGATACGTCGCACACGCATGCTGCCGCCTAACCTGCGCATCACCGAGACCAGCGACACGATCTCGTTCGGGCGCTGGCGGCTGGATACGACATCGCGGCACCTGCTCGATGAGAACGGCACGATCGTATCGCTGAGCGGCGCCGAGTTTCGACTGCTCCGTGTTTTCCTCGACCATCCGCAACGCGTGCTGTCGCGCGACCAGTTGCTCAACCTCACCCAGGGCCGTGACGCGGAGCTCTTCGACCGCTCTATCGACCTTTTGGTGAGCCGGTTGCGCCAGCGTCTTCTCGACGACACCAGGGACCAGTCGTACATCAAGACCGTGCGCAGCGAGGGCTATGTTTTCTGCATGCCGATCGTGGTGCACGGGGACAGCCCATGAACGCGGAAGTCCGACCGATGACGCGGCGCTGGTTGCCGGGCAGCATGGCATCGCGCCTGTACCTGATCATTTTCGCTGGACTGATGCTGGCGCACGGCCTGTCGTTTGGGCTCTTGTTCCTGGAGCGCAATCAGAGCGCGACCGCGGTCATGTTCAACACACTCGAACACGATGTCGGCACATCGGTCGCCATACTCGATCGCCTGCCCGCAGCGGAACGTCCCGCCTGGCTCCGTCGTGTCGAACGGGACAACTATCGCTACATCCTCGGTAGCGGGCAACCGGGCGACCCGCAGATCTCCGACCGTGCACGCACCGTTACCCAGTTGATCGCCAAGGAAGTCGGACCTGGCTATCAGGTGCATGCACAAACCGTTTCGACCAAGCCCGAGCGTTACCAGGTGCATTTCACGCTGCACGACGGCTCGCCGCTGACGCTCGAAATCACCCCGCGCATGCCGCCCATCGCAAGCTGGCTGCCGTTCGTTTTTGTGCTGCAGATAGCGCTGCTTCTTTTGTGCACATGGCTCGCAGTGCGGCTCGCCACCAGGCCGCTCACCCGAATGGCCCAGGCCGTGGAAGCGCTGACGCCCACCGCCGACGGCCCACGCATGAGCCAGGAGGGGCCCACCGAGGTGGCACATGCGGCGGTCGCCTTCAATGCGATGCAGGACCGAATCCGTCGTCACCTCAAGGAGCGCCTGCATATCCTCGCGTCGATCTCGCACGACCTGCAGACACCGATCACACGCATGCGCCTACGTGCCGAGGCTCTGGACGGCAGCACCGAACAGGAAAAAATCCTCGATGACCTGCGTCAGATGGAGCACATGGTTCGCGAAGGCGTCGCCTATGCCCGCAGCGCGCATGGCGGCTCGGAGACCCCGGTACGGATCGATGCTGCCGCATTTCTGGAAAGCCTGATCTTCGATTACCAGGACGTCGGTCAACCTGTCACCCTGGTCGAGAACGTCAGCGGCACCGCGACAGTTCGTGTGCAGGCGCTGCGGCGCGTGCTCGGCAACCTGATCGACAACGCAATCAAATACGGCGGCAAAGCCGAGGTGGCCATGCAGCGAAGCGTCGGCGAAAAGTTGCTTATTACCGTATCGGACCGCGGCCCTGGCATTCCCGACGCCGAACTGGAGCAGGTACTGCAACCGTTCTACCGACTTGAAGCTTCCCGCAATCGCGATACCGGTGGCACCGGCCTCGGGCTCGCCATCGCATCGCAGCTGACGACATCGATCGGCGGCAACCTGCGGTTGTCCAACCGTGTCGGCGGCGGGCTGGAGGCGACAGTAGAGTTACCGTGAAAGAGGCGACTTGCGGTTACGTCGCGACCGGCATCACACGCGCCTGGTCGTCACTTCGCCCGATGCCCGCTCAACTCATGTCCGGCATCATGCGCAAAGGCCAGGTGCCAACGCGTCGAGCTGAGCGATATCAAGGTCACAACCAGGAACGCGACGGAGAAATCCATCAACTGCGGTTGCGTATGACCGCCCGCGACCATGGTGGACTTGAGTATCAATGAGCCGGTACATACCCCGACCGACAGCATCAGCTGCTGCAACGTGGAATAGAAGCTGTTGGCGGCGCTGACTCGCGATGTGGGCACGGCTTCGTATGCAATGGTGTTGTAGGCCGCGAACTGGAACGACATGAACGCACCACAGCAGAACAGCAGCGCGAACATGATGGCGGATGGCCAATCGGGCCGGAAGAAAGCACACACCGCGTAACCGAGGCTGGAAAGCACGCCATTGAAAATCATGCCGTTGCGAAAGCCGACCTGGCGCAGCAATCGTGGCGTGAAGCTGCGGGTAACGATAGCGCCGAGCGTTGTGGCAAGAATCAGTTGCCCGCTGCGCACGGCGGACCAGCCAAAGCCGATCTGGAACATCAGTGGCAGCAGGAACGGTTGCGCGCCCTGGGTAATGCGCATCAAGGAACCGCCAATGACCGACAACCGGAACGAGTCGATCTTGAGCAGCGATAGATCCAGCAACGGATTGGGCCGGCGCTTTGCATGCCATACATAGGCGATGCATGCGCACAATCCGACCGCCAGCAGCGTCAATGCTTCGGGCAATGCCGCGTTCTGGCCAATGGACTCGAAGCCGAACAGCAGACAACCCAGGCCGACGCCACACAACACGAAACCCAGCAGGTCGAAACGCGAAGCGACGGTTTCGCTCCCGATGTCGGGGATCAACTTGCGCACCAATACAAAGCCGAGCACGCCAATCGGCACGTTGATGTAGAAGATCCAGCGCCAGTCGAGATAGGTGACGATAAAGCCGCCCAGCGGTGGCCCGATCAATGGTCCGAGAAAGGCCGGCACCAGCGTCCAGGACATCGCCGAAACCAGATGGCGGCGTTCGACCGTCCGCAACAGGATCAACCGCCCGATCGGCGCCATCATCGCGCCACCTGCGCCTTGCACCACTCGTGCGGCGACCATCATGGGAAGGCTCGTGGTCCAGGCGCAGAGTATCGAGCCGGCGACGAATACACCGATGGCCGTGCTGAATATGCGGCGTGCACCGAAACGATCGGCCATCGCCCCGCTCGCCGGAATAAAAATAGCCAGCATCAGCAGATAACAGGTGATCACCACGCTCATCGCCGGCGCGGTCACACCGAAATCATGGGCCATCGTCGGCAACGCCGTTGCCAGCACGGTGGCATCGAGCTGCTCCATGAAGATCGAGCAAGCCACGATCAGGGAAATAACGCGATAATCGGTGCCTGTCGACGCGGCAGGTACTTCGCTGGGAGCGGCTTCCTCGCTCGGCAAGTTCATACGACGATCCTGGCCGATCCACGAAACAACGGGGTTGGGTCGACTTTCACTGGGGAGGCGGGGACAGAGTGGAGCGCAGGATGCATAGGATAAGCCAAGCCGAGCCAGTTATCTCGCAAGCGAGTGGCTCCAGCCGGTCGGCGACGTTCATTGGGCGGACATCTGCTACCCACGACACTCGGTCGATTTCAATCAAGGGAATGGCTGTGCCATCCGCCAACGCGCACCAACATGCTGTTCGCCCCACCGTTTGGCAGCGGCGTCTCTTGGGCGCCCTGCTGGTTGCGGCTTGCCTGAACCCGCTGCTTGCTCATGCCCGTACAAGCAAGGCACGCGAGCCTGCCCTGCCACCCGGCGACATGCCCGCGAGCCAGCTGTCGATCGCATTGAAGAACGACCGCCTGACGCTTGCCGTGGCCAAGGCGACGCAGGTTTACCTCTACGGCGTGATCGATGCCGATGCGCCGCAGCGCATCGATGCCTGGCTGAAGGCCGGGAAAATTCCACCGGGGTCCGACGTCTATCTCGATGCCTCCGGCGAAGACATGGGCGCGGGTTTCGCTCTTGGCCGGCTGTTTCGATCCAGCAGCCTGGTCACCCATGTCGGCACACTGCGGCGCCCTGGCGAGCCCCCCAAGGCCGCGCTTTGCACGGACGCTTGCGCCTATGCCTATCTGGGCGGCCTGTATCGCTGGTCGGCGTCCGGCATGGATCGCATCGGCGTGCACCAGTCGCACGTACCGGCGATCCGAAAAGCCGAGGCCGGCAGAAATCAGGCCGCGGACGAAGCGGCCGCTTATCTGAAGTCGATGGACGCCAACCCATGGGCGTTCTATCGCGCACCCACGCCTGCCAAGACCGATATGGTCTGGTTCGACTCCGAGCAGCTGCTTGGCTGGGGCCTTGCCAATAACGGCCGCCTGCCGCTCAACGCCACCTATCAGCGCGGGACCGTGCCGGCGATCCTTACGTTCTCGCAAACCGTCCGCGACGGCGACAACAAGGTCACCCTGACCTGCGACCCCGAGGGAGTAACGCTCACCGCGTATTACACGGTGGGCCGTGAACGGGCGCGGCAACTGGTGGGCCGTGAAAGCCGCTCGTATTTCGAGATCAACGAGCAGGAAATAACGCCGCAGCAGAATGGGCGTGCGCGCGCGGTCAACGAAGCGATCGTATTCAGTCGCACATTATCGATGGAACAAGTAGCAAGCCTTCTTTCCACCTACTCCATGGGTGCATGGCTCAAGGACAAGAGCGGCGTTGTGCGCTACGGCTTCACGATGGGGCCGGCGCGGATCAAGGACAGCTACGCGAACTACTACGGCGACTGCCAGAAGATCGTGCAGCGGTCGGGGGCGCGCCCCTAGTTTTTTTAGGGGCGACTTCGGGGAACCCCGAGAAACCTCCCCTACCTGTCATCGCGGCGAAGGCCGGGACCGATTTCTCTGCGCAAATGCTTGCCATGCGTTGCTGACAGGCGAAGGGCGAGGAGTGGGCCCCGGCCTTCGTCGGGACGACGATGAAAACCGAGGTTATGCGAGGTTCCCTGAAGTCACTCCCTGGATGAGATGGTTCACCAGAGCGCTCGCGATGGATCCAGACTCGATTCGGCTCAAAGAGCCCGTCTCACATATTCGTGATACCACCCATAGGCCGGCCTCGCTCTAAGATGGCGGCAGTCCTCTTGTCACCAGCGAGGTTCTCCCATGGCCAGCCATTGCAGCCATCTAGCTTCCATCCAGGACGTCACGCCCAGCGCGCGCGGTTGCGAGGAATGCCTCAAGTCCGGAGATACGTGGGTGCATCTGCGCATCTGTCGCACGTGCGGCCACGTAGGCTGTTGCGACGACTCACCGAACCGCCATGCAACCAGGCACTTCCACCTCACCAAGCATCCCATCATCGAAGGCTACGACCCGCCGGAGGGCTGGGGCTGGTGCTATGTCGATGAGGTCGAATTTGACCTGAGCGATCGCATGACACCGCAGCTCGGCCCGATTCCGCGCTATTACTGAGTGGCGTTCATTTCGGCGGTGTGCTCGCCAAGCCCTCATGTGTCTGACCCTGGGTAGGTAGATGAAAACTCAACTGACTCGTGGCCTGAAGCGCCGCCTCATGTACATCGAAAACAAGCAGGGCGACATTGATGGCGCTGTTGCACGTATTGGTTGGGTTACGTTTTCCAAATCAGGAAAATCCGTTAAGTATCGAGGCCGCTGCCTTTCACCATTGAAGGGACAAGGCCTGCTGGGCAACTACTTCGACGACCTGAGCGGCCAGGAATACTGGGTCTCCGGTGTAAAGCGTCGGGGGTCGAACAGCCATCCAGACAAGCATGTCGCCGCGGTTATCGATGACGATGCAGTACTGGCTTACCAAGAACTACGCGGCGGCAAAGTCAGCGAAGGCACACATGAATAGGCTGCCACCGTGAAACACCACGGTCGCGACTGAAGTCGCTCTTTCAAGATAGCTATGTAGATACATGCCATCACTCCAGGCGAGAGCGCGAGTATCCAGGAGTGAGAAGTAGATGGGCAACCCGAGACGGACTGGCCTCACTCGTTTCTCACTCCTCGATACCATTTCCCTGGTATTTGTAGGAGCAACTTCAGTCGCGACCATCCCATCACAACATCACCATGCGCGCGGTTGTCGCAACCGCAACAGCAACGGAGAACACCCGTGGATTACCGCTATCTGGGGCGCAGCGCCCTCAAAGTGTCGCCCTTGTGCTTGGGCGCGATGATGTTCGGTGGCGAGACAGATGAGGCCACTTCGAAGCGAATCATCAACAAAGCATTCGACCAGGGCATCAACTTCGTCGATACCGCCGACGTCTATCACGCCGGCCAATCGGAGTCTGTGGTGGGGCGGGCGATCAGCGATCGCCGCGATCACTGGGTAGTGGCAACCAAGTTCGGCTTCCCGACCACGCAAGGCCCGAACGAGCAAGGCCAATCGCGCAAATGGATCGTGCAATCGGTCGATGCCAGCCTGAAGCGGCTAGGTACCGACTACATCGATATTCTGTATTTCCATCGTGCGCTCGTCGACGCTCCCCTGGAAGAGGGTGTCCGCGCCATCGGTGATCTGATTCGCCAAGGCAAGCTTCGCTATTTCGGCGTATCCAACTTTCGCGGTTGGCGCATTGCCGAGATCTCTCGCCTCGCCGACCAGCTCGGTGTCGACCGCCCCGTGGCCAGCGAACCGCTCTACAACATGGTCGACCGCAGCGCGGAAGTGGAACAGTTGCCGGCTGCGGCTCATTATGGCCTCGGCGTCGTGCCCTATAGCCCGCTGGCCCGCGGCGTGCTGACCGGCAAATATGCCGTGGACGCACCACCACCGAACGACTCGCGTGCAGGCCGCGGCGACAAACGCATCCAGCAGACGGAATGGCGTCCCGAGTCCTTGAAGATCGCAAAATCGTTGGCGGAATATGCCGCTCGCCGCGGCACCACTTCTGTGGCTTTCGCGTTGGCCTGGGTGCTCAGGAATCGCTTTGTCAGCGCCACCATTGCCGGCCCACGGACCGAAGCCCATTGGGATAGCTATATGGAGGCGCTACAGCTCAAGCTAGGGCCCGAGGACGAAGCATTCGTCGATGGGCTCGTCCCGCCTGGGCATGCTTCGACGCCGGGCTATACCGATCCGGGTTATCCCATCGAGGGGCGGCAGGTCATATGATCGGAAATGCCTATCTGGTGCAGCATGGGAACAAGGCCATTCCTATCTAACCCCGAAGTTCGGCCAGCTCGCGACGCAGTGCTTCGTTCTCTGCCGTCAGCTCGATGACGCGCTGGCGCAGTTCGAGCAATTCGTTATCGTCAGTCGTGCCTTGCGGCGCCTTGGTCTCGTCACGCGGCTTGCGGCGCGCCTCACGTACGCGTTTGGCCGCTTGCTTCAGCTCGTCGCCACCAGCGACAGCGGCAGCACGCTGCTCTTCGGCAGGAAGCGTCGCCACTGCGGCGGCGGCATTGATCGACAACGTGCCGGATTTCACCGCTTCCACGACTTCCGGAGCGGCTTGCTTCTGGATCTTCTCGATCATGCCGACCTGGCTGTTGCTCAGTCGTGCTTCGCGCGCAAGCGCTTCCCGGCTGATCACCGGCTCGGTACGCGGCGCATCGGTAACGGGCGTGACCTCACTCGCGTCGGCCGCCTCGACCGGCACCTGTACTTCCACTGGCTTATCGGCATCGCGCGCGCGACTGCGCCGCTCGGCCAGGATGGCGCGCTTGCGCAATGCCAGCACGCCGCGTTGAAAGGGAGAGACGCTGCGTCGGCCCAGATGCTGGTCGATCATCCACAGGTGTACGTCGTCCATGGACTGAAACTGCGTGTTCTGCATCGTCTTGAATGGCAGATCATGCTTGCGGCACACGCTGTAGCGATGGTGGCCATCGACCAGCATCTCGCCCCACAGCACCAGCGCGTCACGACAACCCTCGGCCAGGATGCTTCGCTCCAACGCCTCGTATTCCTCCGGGGTCATCGGGTCGATATAGGCCTTGAGTTCTTCATTGACGACGATGTCCACGATCACAACTACCCACTGGAGGAAAGGGGCAGCATTGTAGAGATGATGGGGCGCTTTGCCGACCCTTTGGGGGGGGCGTAAAGTCGGCCACTGCGTGGCCTGTAAAGCCGTGCCTTCGGCACTGTAAAGAGTAAAGGGAGGAAAAGCTGAGACGCGATCGGGTTACGGCTCTTCGCGCTTTCTTTTTACTCTTTACCCTTTACAGGCCACGCAGTGGCCGGCTTTACACCCCACTCAGCCAGCCAGCGAAGCAGCGCGCCGCAGATCAGCGCTACCGACAATCGTCGCCACCAGATCATTGCCGATCGTCAGGCATTGATCTGCAATGGTCGCCACGCTGGCGCGGTGAGAGACGACGATCAGGATCGTCTGTGGCAGTCGACGCTTGATTGCCAGGAGCACGGCCAGCTCGGAGGCGGCATCCAGGGCGCTGGTTGCCTCATCGAGCAAGGCTAGCGATGGCTGCCGCAGGATGACCTGGGCAAGCAGCAATCGTTGCAGCTCGCCGCCGGACAGCCGGCTCGATGAGCTGTGCAGCGACGTGTCGAGCCCGCGATCGGACTCGGCCAGTCGCTTGTCGAGGCCGACGTCGATCAACGCACGCTGCAACATTTCTTCGGTCGCGTCCGGCGCGGCCCACAACAGGCACTCGCGCACCGAATGCTGCCAGGGCCGAACGCTCTGGCTGACATAGGCGCCGTGGCGCACCAGTTCGCGATACTCGCTGAATTCGATCGGCCGATGTCCCGCGCGTGCCACAAAGATCTCCGGTGTCATCATGCCGGCCAGCACGTCGACAAGACTGCTCTTGCCGATACCGGAGTCGCCGGCGATCGAAGTCAGCTCACCGGGATTCAATCGCAACTGGGCGATCTCCAGCCCGTTCGAGGGAGGGTTCACTCGTATCCGCTCGATATGCAGCGTGGTGCCGACGGCCGGCGCACGTGATGGCGCGCTGGGCGAGCGCGTCGACTCCATGTGGGTATAGCGTTGCCAGAGTTCGAATGCGGGCGCGGCCACGCGCAGCTGTTGAAAGCTCTGGCGGGTCGACACCAGATACGGCAGCAAGCGGCCAAGCAGCAGGCCCACGGCAATAAGCGACGACTGATCGAAACCATGCCAGCGATGGGCGAGCATGAAGACGGCAGCGATACCAAGCGCCGCCAACAACTCAAGCACTAATCGTCCGGAGGCAATCAGTTCCAGTTGGCGGCGATAACCGTAACCCAGCCGGGCGGCAATATCGCCATAACTCGCCTTCTCCGCTTCCTCGCGCTCGAATGAACGCACATGACGCAGGCGTCGCGGAAAATCTTCGCTGTGCCAGAACAACCGTGTCATATCCGCAACGTATTGGCGGCTTACCTGAACCTGCTCGCGCGTGCTGATGCGCGAGACGATCAGGCCGAACACTATGACCAGGGGCGCCGCCAGCACCAACTGGGGTGACAGCCAGAGCGCAAAACCCAGGCTGACGGCTGAGGTAACGGCGGTTACCAACAGTTGCTGCAAGGCGCTGAAGCCCTGGATGACGAGTTCGACGTTGTGAGTAAGCACGTTGGCGATTTCGGCCGAGGTCAGGTCGACAAGGGACGTCAACGGCGCATCGATCAGGCGCGCGTGCACAGCACGACGCAGGCCTACCCCATAACGTGCCACCAGGCGTGCACCCAGTCGCGCGGTCACCCAGCGCAACAGGGCAAAACTGATGGTGGCAGCGGCAAAGAAGAGTGCCTGCTTGTCGACATCGCCGTGTGCATCGAGCAAGCCACCGGCAAATGCCACCACATGCCCTGGCTGAACAAGCGGCACCAGAAGCATGGCCGCAAGGCTACCGGTGAGCGCCACGACCAGCGACAGCACGACATAGGCCGCTGTCTCGACGATGTCCAGCTTGGTCAACGTACGCGCAAGCGAACGCAGAAAGCCGGATTTCCGATGCTGGTCCGGCTTGGCTACGCGCACACGGCACCGGCCGGAATCGGCAGTCGGGGTGTCAATGGTGCTGTATGGCGAAGAACGGCACGTCTCCCGAGACCAGAATTGCCTTGGGGGTAAGTGCCCCCTGCCGCAAAAAAGGTTGTGCCGCCTCAGTCGAGAAGCTGTCGCAAGGCGTCGACCGAGGCACCCGGATGACTTCCGCGCCGCAACCGGTGGACACCCCGTTGCACCAGGCGCTGCGCAAACTCATGCCATCCCGGCTGCCCGGCTGCGTATGGCTGATCGCTGGCGAGCCACGAAACGGCCTCCTGCGCCGACACCGCGTTCAACAGGACATCCGGATCGACGGATGGCTCCCTGGAAACGAAGACCGCACCTACCAATTCCAATGGCGCCGGAGCGAGGCAGCCGTGACCTGCCCTGAGATCGGCCTCGAATTTCTCGGCGCCGCTGCGACGACGGATCACCGGCGCATGCCTGATCCACCGGCTGACTTCTTCGTTGTCCAGAAAACGCAGTGCGTCGGCCTGTACGTGGACAAAATTCGCAACACCGGTAGCAAGCATGCTTTGCGGATGCACGAAGATGGCATCTTCGGCAACGAAGTCCAGGCCTCGCAAGAGGCTATGCAAGGCCAGCGTTGATTTGCCCGAGCCGCTGGAGCCCAGCAGCAGCAATCCCCGCCCGTTGCGCCCGACACAGGCGCCATGTAACGGCACCAGGCCCAGGCCTCGTGTAGCGAGCGTAAAGACCACAAATTCGATGAGCTCGTAGCGCAGGTAATAGGCGCGGCTCAGCATGTCTTCGGAGGCGACGACCAATGCCCGGTGCTGATCGGGTACGAGCATCACATAATTGAACGCATCCATCACGCCACAGAGCAAGCCCGAACCCGACTGCATCTGCACGGGCGGCGGCTCGACGTCTTCCAATGGCGTGTAACGCGACACCAGTCGCAGTTCGACATGAAACAGCGGCGAGGCCGCCGGCAGCTGGTGCTGCGGCAGCCCCGCATAGGCGTCTTCGACCAGGCGCAGCAGAGCCTCGCTGTTGCTCTCGAACTGAAAGCGTCCGCCCAGAATCTGCTTTTGCACGGAGAAGCGATGACCGGACCGTTCACAAAAGGGATCGGCCATGAGGTCGCTGACGTCATAGCGGGGAGTCAAAGGCGTCCTCGTTGGAAGCGGCTTGAACGATGAGTGCCGTTTTGCAGGGAAAAGGTTGCGCTCGGCCCGCCTCGCCCAGCCACAGATTTTTTTGCCACGAGGCAACCGCCGGGCCCCGTTCGGGCACTCACGTCCATGCAGCGCCGAACCTGGAGCCCGTAGGGTCTCCGCGCCACGCGCCAAGGCTTATCTATCCGTTATGACGAAGGCCCCATCCAGATGCTAAAGATTCAGGTCGGCCACTCCTACTTCCTGACGTACGATCGGAAGCAATGGGAGCGCGGCAAGCCTTATCCTCCACTGGCCACGATCCAGATAGCCGCCATGTTGCGACAGATGGGCCACAGCATTTCTTTGTTCGACGCGATGCTGGCCGACGGTGTCGAGGACTATGCGGGCTCGCTGCAAGCGGCGCAGCCTGACGTGGTGGTCTTCTATGAAGACAACTTCAACTTCCTGACCAAGATGTGCCTTGGCCGCATGCGCGAGGCCGCGTGCCAGATGATTGCCGAGGCACGCGCGGGTGGCGCACGGGTGATTGTCGCCGGCTCGGACGCTTCCGATCACCCGGACGCATTTCTTGCAGCTGGCGCGCATGCCGTATTGATCGGCGAAGGCATCGGCGCGCTCATCCAGTTGATCGACCGCCTGCACCACAACCCGGATATCGGCACCGAAGACTGGGTCGCCGGTATCACTGGCGTTGCCACGCTGATCAGTGGGCAGACGCAACTTACGCGCGTTGGCGTAATGCCTCCGGATCCGCGGCTGGTCGGACACCCGGCCTGGGACCTGCTCGACATCGAGCGCTATCGAACGATGTGGCACGAGAGGCACGGCTACTTCAGCCTCAACATGGCTGCATCGCGCGGTTGCCCGTTCCGTTGCAACTGGTGCGCAAAGCCGATCTGGGGAAACCACTACAAGCAACGCAGCGCACAGGACGTGGCTGCGGAAATGACATACCTGAAGCAGACGTTCCGGCCCGACCACATCTGGATGGCCGACGATATCTTCGGTTTTCACATCGACTGGGTGACAGAGTTCGGCGAGCACCTGCGTGCCGCCGACGGCTCGGTGCCATTCACCATCCAGACCCGCGCCGACCTGGCCAGCGAACGTATGGCCGAGGCACTCGCACGCGCCGGCTGCACGGAGGCATGGATCGGCGCGGAGAGCGGCAGTCAACGCGTACTCGACAGCATGACCAAGGGCACCAAGGTCGCCGAGTTGATCGCCGCGCGCAAGCGACTGGGCGAACACGGCGTCCGTATCGGCTTCTTTATCCAGCTTGGCTACCTGGGCGAGCAATTGGCCGATCTGCTGCTGACCCGCGACCTGGTTGCACAGGCCGCGCCGGACGATATCGGCGTCAGCGTTTCGTATCCATTGCCGGGCACGAAGTTCTACGAGCAGGTCAAGGCGCAGCTCGGTGAAAAGACGCATTGGCAGGACAGTGCCGACCTGGCCATGATGTTCCGCGGCGCCTATGACTCCGATTTCTATCGCAGCGTGCGCGACCTGTTGCATGAGCAGGTCACCTTGCAGCAATCCAGGGCTACCGACCAGCCGGAACATTACCTTCAGGCCAGCGTCGCGCTCGACGCACGCTGGGATGCACTGATCGCCAGCGAACAGGCACACCGCAGCGATCGCGCCACCCCGTCCGCAGCCAGCCAGGCCCAACCGATTCGCCATGTTGCCACCGCTCAAAATCGTTAAGGCCGGCCTGCGCCGCACCACCGAAACGCTCGCCACGGAGTTGGCGTCCGCACGGCCTGGTAATACCACGCCCGAGTGGAGCGATCTCGAATGGCGGATGGCGGCGGCGGCGGTTGCCGCGCACGGCATCGCGCCGTTGCTCAGCCGGACCTCTGCGTGGCAGAACCTGACATGGCGGCAGTTTCTTGCCAGCCAGCGTGAACATGTCGAGCACCGCCATCAGCGCATCGCGGCGCTGTTGCAGCAAATCGATATCGATGCGAAAGCAGCAGGACTGCCCGTGGTTCCCCTGAAGGGCGCCGCATTGCACGCGCTGGGACTCTACGCGCCAGGCGATCGGCCGATGGCCGACATCGATCTGCTGGTCCGGGAAAGCGATGTCGAAGCAACTACTGCGCTGCTGCTGCAACTGGGCTACAGCCTATCGTACGCGCAGTGGAAACACCGCGTGTTCAAGCCCTCGGACGGACAGCATGTAGCCGGCCTGGGCGAACACCGCGATACACCGATCAATATCGAGCTGCATACGCGTATCCAGGAACGCCTGCCGATATCCACGATCGATATCACCGACCGGATCTTTCCCCGCGAACCACGTCCGGGCTTGAACCCCTATCCGTCCAATGGCGCGCTGATGAGTCATCTGCTGCTGCATGCAGCGGGTAATATCTGCGGGCGCAGCCTGCGCCTGATCCATCTCAACGATATCTCGTTGCTGGCGACGCGCATGCTCGCCAGCGACTGGAACAGCTTGTGGGATACGCACACGGCCGAGGCGCCGTGGTGGGCCCTGCCACCGTTGCGGCTGGTCGCGCGTTACTACAACCATGCGGTTCCCGAGGCCGTGCTGGCGCGCATCGAACAGGTCTGTCCCGCGCTATTGCGAACGATCTCGCGGCGCCAGACCGTGACCCGGGTATCCTGCTCGGAGCTGTGGCTGCATGCACTCGCCGGCATCGAATGGTCCCGCTCCCCAGGCGATGTGCTGAGGTATGTCTCGCATCGTATCCGACCCACGCAGGAAGCCGTCCAGGAGCGCGCAGACATGATCCGCACGCAGGTCTGGCTACAGGGACAGAGCTGGGTCAGGCTCAAACATGGGCGACGAGTACTGACCTGGCTCACTCAACCTGTGCCGCGCATGGATACGCTCTATGTCGTGCGCGCGGCGATGGAGCATTTCGGGCCGACGGATCAACCCGCTTCGGCAAGCAGTCGCGAATACAATGCGGCGAACGTTCGCGCCGTGTAGTCGGCATCCTCCAGCATCGCTCGATGCTGTGCCCTTTGCGCCAGTTCCAGGCGTAGCTCCTCGTCAACGAGCACTTGGCGTATCGCATCGGCCAGCGCCACGTGGTCTTGCGTAGGCACCGCCAACGCGGAAAAAGGCGCCCATTCCACAATATGTCCCACCGCCGTACCAACGGTGGGAACGCCTGCCACCGCCGCTTCGAGCAGCACCAGCGGGCCGGCCTCGTGCAACGACGACATCACCAGCAGATCGGCTGTTGCCATGATCGGACGCAACTCGCGCTGTGTCTTGAAGCCGAGAAAGCGAACGTGTCGTTCCAACCCGAGCTGGTGGGCAAGCCGCTCTATCTCACCGTCAAGGGTATCCACGCCCACGATGTCCATCTCGAAAGACAGACCGTCCGCGGACAGCAGCGCCAGGGCTCGCAGCAACGTCGACTGGTCCTTGACCCGGTTGAGGCTGGCGACATGGATAAGGCGCGCGTGTGCCGTGCCGCGCGAGCGTGGCTCCAGTGGGGGCCATGCCTGCAGGTCGACGCCGAGTGGTACTCGTTCGGCCTCGATGCCAAGCGCCTGCAGCGAATCGATGATGGGAGCGCTGGCTGCGGTAACCCTGTTCGTACAACGCAGTACGATGGCTTCGCGCAAGCGCCCCTTCCATTTTTGCCGCCCGCCGTAACCGATCCCATGCAGTGCTACGAGCTCGCCACCTGCGATATGGACCAGGCTCGGTACACGCAACAGCCTGGCCGCAGCGACAGCAATAAAGCTGCATGAACCGGAAAAGATTGCCTGGACCAAGTCGAAAGGCGCACGCCGATGCTCGGCATGGATCGCCGCTATCGCACGCAAGCGTGGCCATCCGTCGCCGATATTGTGTATGCGCGCACCGACGAGATCCCATTCCGCCGCCTTCGCCTCCTGGTGCAACACGAAGACGTGTACGTCATGCATGCGCGCAAGGCGTTCGATCAAGGCGAGGAATACCGGTATGACACGGTACTCGCCCGTACGATCCACACCGCCTGGAATGACCAGCGCGAGCTTCATCCCGCCCTCCTCAGCCGTCCATCGAATACCTGCGCATAGGCGTCCGCCCACCGCCGGCCGACGGCTGCGAACGAGAGTTCGTTATCGAAGTGGTCGCGAACATGCTTCGGAGAAAGCGGCGTCGATCCGGCACGTATCAGCGAGTCGGCCAGCCTTGCCGCGTTACCGGGCGGCCACAGATGTCCGATGCGCCCATCGCCGGTCAGCGCGCGAAACGAAGGGATATCCGTGACGACCGGCGTAACGCCGCTGGCGAGCGCTTCCAGCAAGGCATAGCCGCAACTTTCGGCGTGACTGCCGGAAACGAACAGGTCCGCCGCCTGCATGAGTGTCTGGACCTGCACATGCGGCACCTTGCCCATCAAGTGCACACGGCCGGCCAGCTGCGCGTCGTTATCGATGCGCTTGCGCACGTCGTCGAGCAACGGCGCATTGCCGAACACACACCACAGTTGCAGGCTCGGCAGCCGAAGCGAAGCCTGCGCAACGCCGTCCAGTACGGTCAACGGGTCCTTGCCTGCCGCCAGGTGTCCGACCCACAACACGCACGGGTCGCCATAAAGTCCCGTCGCGACACGCGCCTCGGCCTGGCTGCCCATGCCAAAGCGGCTGCTCGACTCGGGGATCGCGAAGAACTGTGTCAATGGCCGGAACAACCCAGCACGCATGAATGGCCGCACCAGCTCAGGCGCGGTGAATGCCACCCCCGATGCCGCCGTATACCAACGTCGCCACTGTGGACGATGCCACCACCAACGCGGCGGTCGATCTGCATGATCCTGGAAGATGAGCGGCAGATCTGGAAGTCGCCGCGATATGGCAAAGGCGTCTTCGGCAAATCCCAGGCCGTGCACATGCAGCACGTCGGCCTTGATGTCCGCCAGCAATTGCGCGAAACGATGGCTGCGGCCGGCTGCATCGCTGGCCTTGCTCACGTCGATGAAGTGGTAATCGATACCATGACGCAGGAGGTGTTCGTCGCGTGTCGCCGCCTGAATCATCGATACGCGTATGCCGGCGCTGGCAGCCGCTTCGGGGATATCCGCCAGCGATGGCCATCGTTCGAACAACTGCTCCGTTGTGCAGTCCGATGGCGCAAGCGGGAAATTGATCTGGACGACGTGCAAGCAACCCCCGTCAGAGACCCGAAACCTGCGGCATGCGCAACTTCACCAGCCGGTTGGCCAGGTTCAGTTCCCACGGCTTGTCGTAGCGACGGTGGCGATAGCGCCACGATGCCATCACGCTCAGGCCACGCTTGGCCCACCGCGGCGAACGCAGGTCCTGCACGGTAGGAAAGCGACAACGCAGCACGGTCACAAAGTCGTGGATGTGCTGGCGCAACTCATCGGTCAGCCAGGGTGCGTCGGCATGGCAGGCATAGTCGACCCAGCGCTTCTCCATCCACTCTTCGGGCGTGCTGGGAAATACGACCGGTTCGCCGTTGAGATCGAGCAAGGCCATCGAGTTTCGCTTGCCGCGGTCCTTCTCGTGCTTGCTGCTCTCCGGCAACGGTGTATATATATAGACGATGATCTCCGACTCCGGATTGATCCGCTTCAAGTCGCGAATGAATTCGAAGGTGTGCTCGGTTTCCTCCACGGTGTTCTCGGGCGGCGCGACCATGAAGGAGAGTTCGGGGATCACACCGTTCCGCCTGCACAGCTCGGCAACTTCCAGCGTCTGGTCCGGCCGCGTGCCCTTGCGTATCTCCTTGAGCATCTGGCCGCTGGGTGACTCTGCGCCGATATAGGCCATGCGCAGCTTGCTCTTGCGCACCAGCTCCCAGGTACTCTCCTTGAGGTTCAGCAGCGCGTCCGAGCGTGCGTAGCACCACCAGGGCATCTCCAGCTTGGCCATGACTTCCAGCAAGGGAATCATATCGACTTCGCGATCGAAGAAGTTATGGTCGAAGAACTGGACCGAGTCAGCGCCGACTTCGTACTTGAGATAGCTCAGGTCGCGCTCCAGGCGTGCGGCCGCAGGCAGGACAGTGGTGCCGCCGAACATCGCGTTCACGCCACAGAACGTGCAACGAAAGCGGCAACCGATCGCGGCCTGGTGCGCGACAGTGCGTCGCCCCAGAAACGTGCGCGCCAGATAGCGCCGCGGGTCGCCCAGCTTGTCGTAAGGAAGCACCACACCCGTGTCGCCCAGCGTGAAGCGACGATTCGGATTGTGTACGACCGTACCTTCGTTTCTCCACGACAGGCTGCCGATCCTGGCCAGGGCATCGGGTGCGGCGCCACGATGAATCGCGGCGACAAGCTCGGGCAGGCTTTCTTCGCCCTGCCCACGAATGGCGTAGTCGACATAGGGCGCGGCCAGCGCCGTGTCCGTATAAAGCGTCGGAAAGTAGCCGCCCCAGATGATCGGCAGCTGCGGAAACCGCTCGCGAATCGCTTTGGATACGTCGATCGACGGCGCCATCTGCGGGCCGCCCATCACGCTTATGCCGACGGAGTCGACACGGCCTTGTTCGATGGTCCGCAGCGTCTCCTCGATGAAATTGCGTTCCACATTGCCATCGATGATCTGACTCGTGCCAGCGCGATCCAGCGTCGCGGCCAGATGCAGCAGCGACAGCGGGAAACGCGCGCCCGAGCGCGACGTAATCGTCGGGTTGATCAGCAGTGTGTGGGGCGTATGGGTCATGGGTGGCTTGCGCACGAGGTTATGGCTGGCGTCTCAGCTGAAACACCAGCGCGACGGGTACGTCGAGCGCCATGCGATCGAAGCGGGCACCGACGGGGATATCGACAGGATCGAGCATCGGTTCCAGCACGTGTTCGATCTGCAGGCCAAGCGCCGAACATGCGGCGTGCCAGTGGCTATAGAGATGTTGCGTGTGTCGCGCGGCGTAGCGCTCACCGCCGGACTTGAAATCGCGAACCCAACCGAGTGCGTGACCGATCGGGTGCACATCGCTGCACAACATGCGTCCGCCTGGCCGCGTCACACGGCACAGCTCGGCGAGCGAAGCCCGAAGATCCTCAAGATGCCCGACAACCAGGCCGCAGACCGTCAGATCCGCCCAGGCATCGGGCACCGGTAGCGCGGTAACGGAACCTTGCAGCAATTCGATCGGCACACCGTTTCGCTCAGCACGTAGTTCCGCGTCGGCGCGTTCGAGCATTTCCGGGGAAAGGTCCACACCCGTGACGCGTGCCGCACCGCGGCGCAATGCATGCAGAATGTAACGTCCGCTACCACAGCCCGCATCCAGCACGGCGCAGCCCTGCAAAGCAGCCGGCATCAAGCCAAGCATCGCGCGCTCTTCCGCCTGCATGACCGGATTATGGGCATGCGCCGGATAGCTGGCCGCCCAAAGCGCGTATGCCTCAGCCGGTGCAAGTATCTGTGGACGTGACATCGAGAGACCTTGGTCAGTTGGCATGGTTGCAGTTGCGACTTCAGTCGCGACAAGCCGTGACGTAACCGTGGATCGCGACCGAAGCCGCTCCTATAAGAACCTGGTTGTTCCTTGAGATTTTCATCAGTGGTATCGCGCTTCAATGCTGCGATCACGCTCGCGTTCATGACCCTGGGTGGCGAGCTCCAGGCCCGGCTCAAGTGCCAGCAATGCCGGTTCGGCAAGCGACTTGGCCAGCAGCTTTGGTTTTCCGTCCAGCAGGACCGGCACGGTTTCCACGCCAGCGGCCGCGAACCATTCGATGAAATCGGGATCGGCGATGCGCGGCAGGCCAGCATGCACCACCGCGCGAATCTGGCTGCGCTCGATGCCTACCAGGCTTTCGACCTCGTCGCCGCCACGGTCCTGGACAATCACCATGTCAGCTGGCCCACCGGTTGCCAGGCTACCGTGCGAGGGCATCCGGAGAATGCGTGCGGCGTGAGTCGTAACCAGCTCTACCAATTGCCTGGCATCGAGCTCCTGGCGTTCGGCAACATTGTGCATTTCCTCCAGCAGGTCGCGCGCGCCGCTCAGTCGCGAATCGCTGCCGAGAGCAAGCCGGCCCGCAGCCAGCAAGCGCCGCGGATCGAGGGACTGCCCCAGCAGGGCGAGATTGCTCTCTGGACACCACACCACGGCAGCGCCGACGGCAATCACACGATCGATATCCTGTTCGCGCAGGCCTACGCCGTGAATCAGCACGCTGTTGGGTGCAAGGCATCCGATCTGGTCCAACTGCGACAACTCCGCTTGCGCCGTTGCATCGGTGCCTTCGGCGAGATGGATGAACCAGGGTTGGTCCGCGGGCGTGGCAGCGAAACTCTGTTCCAGCGGCGGGCCATATCCGGGGCCGGCCAGGGTGTAGCTCCAGCCAAAGTCGCGCAACAGCGTGACCGGAAAATCGGCTGCGTCGAGCGAGGAGTGCCAGGGATCGTGATGAGCCACGCATGTGGTGCCGGCCAGCAGGTTCTTCAGCCCGCCATGCTTGAGTCGCAATGCCTTCGAAACATGGAGCGCAGCGATAACCGCCGGGTTCTCGAAATGCTTCTGGAAAGCTTCGATCCAGACGTAGCTATTGGGAAACGGCGCACCCTTCCTGAAAGGCGGAATGCAATTGACTTGAAGATGCTCGTGCGCGTTGATCAGCCCGGGGAAGATCAGGTGATCGCGAAGATCGACGCGATACGTACCCGCGGTTGCCGATGCACCAATGCGGCCCGATCGAATCGATAACGGCTCACGTGACGGCCCTGCAGGCGTCATCGAAACCGCGCGGCTAAGGCTGATGTCGATCGAGGCGTGCGGAGCATTCATGGGAATCAGCGCCGGTGCATCACGATAAGGAAGTGGTCGCCCATGTCACGTAGCACGGGCAGCGCGCCCCACCGGTCGTCGAGACGCCCGAGGCGTTCGCACCAGTTCCGACGACGCCGGTAATAATCGATCAGATAGGGCGGCGGCAGGAACAGGCTGAGCGCGCGGTAGCTACCCAGTGAAAAGTGTTCCGCGAATGGCTTGTAGAACTCGCGTGGCAGGTAGTAGTACGTCCAGATCGTGTGGTGATTCATTCCCACGGCGGTTGCGCCCCGCGCAGCCCGCACGCCGGCCCGCTTGAAGCGGCCACGTAACGCGTAGTGCCCCAGTTCCCACGGGCAGATTCGGCCCATCACCGAGAAAACCAGCCGGCCTCCGGGTTTGAGCAGTCGCGCGCACTCGTTGGCGACGGCGCTGAGGTCCGGCGCGCAGTTGAGCGGGCCGAAGTTCGAATAGATGCCGTCGAATTCGCCATCGAGCTGATCGAGTTGCTGGATACCCAGGTGCACGGCGGTGACACGCGATTCCAGCGCCGATGCTTCGGCACGTGCGCGCGCACGCTCGACCATCTGCGGCGACCAGTCGGAGGCGACGACGCGAAAGCCGCGCCGGGCGAACTCGACCGCGTCGATACCCGTGCCACATCCCAGGTCGAGCAGGCTCGCACCGGGTGAGAGTTCGCTGTGCACGGTATCCCACAAGGTGAGGCGCATGCGCTGAATCAGCTCGTTATTGCCACGCGGGCCGTCGTAGTCGGCCGCCACGCTGTCAAAAGCTCGCTGCGTCTCTAGCAGCTGCGACTCGTCCAGGGGCGCTTCGAGCTTGTGCTGTACCGTCATACTCATCCTTGCTTCACCGGAGCGTCGCCTCGGCCTTCTCGTTCATGTAACCGGTGAGTGCCGATATTTGCCGCTTTGGTTGAATCGGGGGAGCAAAAGCGCGCAGCGTTGAAGACTTGCCTCATTCAGCTCCCGCCCCCCGGCTTCGCCGGGGGAGCGGATTAAATTGAGGGAGCGAGGGGGAGCGCTCCTGATCTAACGCCGCGCGACATTTCTCACCATGGCCGCCAGCGCGCCCAGAAACAGCCCCAGGAAAGCGCCAATGCCCCAGGTCAGCATCAGGTTCGGAGACGACGGCCCGTTCGGCACATAGATGGGCCACGCCAACGAGGTCTCGAAGGTGTAGCTGGGGCTCAGGCGATTGATCAGTTCGGCCCTGGCGATCTGCAGGCTGTGGATGTCCTCGTTCTTGCCTGCTAGCAATATCCCGGCCACCGCGGGCGTGTTCTCATCTTTGCCACCTTGCCCGGCGGTATGCAGCAACCGGTCCCGATCGGCGATGGCGCCTTGCAGTTCGGCCTGGATCTCCTCGAGGCGTTGCTTGCCCAGCTTCAGCGGCAACGCTTCGAGGCCCTGGTGAATGGCCTGCAGCTGAGTCACGGTGGCCGTGGCGAACTGTTTGGCCTGCTGCGGCGACAACGCGCGCACGCTCACCTTGATCAGGTTGGCATAAGGTTCCGGCTCCAGCTTGAAACTCCTGCGATAAAGCTGGGCTTCCGGGCTGATCGCCGAGAACCCGGCGCTCTTCATGACGTCGTTCTGGAAGTCCAGCGTCTGCATCCGCTGGATCACGCGCTGAAACGACTCGACCTTGGGGTCCGTACCCTGCAGGGCAGAGCCGACCTGCCCGACCTGTATCCAGGCGCTGGCCTCCCACTTCGGCCTGGCCAGATGCGCGTAGGCAAGCGTCGCCGCCAGGACCAGTACCAGTACAGCCACGAACCATCGCCATTCGCGGAGAAAAATCCGCCATATGTCGATCAGATAAATCTCGTCTTGTTCCATGTCGGGGGCTCAGTGGGATGTGGCAAGGAAGGTGTCGCGGCGTTTCGATTGGGCAGCAACGCCGAGGCCGTCTGCATCGCCAGGCAAAGGCCGATGAATGCAGCGTTGGTCCAGATAAATGCCTGCGGCGCGAACGGCGACATCACACACACGTAGGAAACGCGTAAAAAAATAAGCAGGGGAAACAACGAAGCCGCAGGCCGAAGGCGCCGCACGCTCCAGAGCAACAGGGCGTACAAAACGAGGATCGAGATCACCGCACCCGAGGGACCGAAGGCCAGCAGGAATGGCAGGAACTCGGTTCCTACGTTGATGTTGGATGCATCCAGCGGAATATTCGTCCCCGCCGTGGCCACCGAGCCGCTGAAAGGCACCACCTGGTTGATAAGAAAGCTCGCGTTGACGTAGTGCTTGGCCACCATGGCGCCAAAGTTGTACGGCCCCGCGCTGCTGTACAGCAGCAGCCATTTGATGCCTTGCGGTGCGGCCAGGTACAACGCACTGAAAGGCAACGTAACCGTATCGAGCGATCCGGATCGCAACGCGCCAAGTATCGAAAAGACGCTGCCACCGACTACGGCGAGCAAGCCTATTCTCTTCCAAGGCAGTGGCTTGAGCTCATCGCGTCGGAACACGATAACCAACCCCAGCGAGAACAGCGACGCGAAGATGCGGTTGCGATCGATAACCAGGATGGGAAACACCACGCCGATGAAGATCAACGTGTTGCGAAGCCATTTTTTCCTGGTGCAAAGCAGGCCGATCGGCGGCAGTGTCCAGCACATGTCCGAGATATGCCGGATATGCTCACGGCCGTTCTCCATGGTGGCGTAGGACGACGGGTTGTCCAGCAGCGGCACGGGAAAGAGCGTGAGATCCAGCAAGCAGAAAAGGATGACCACCGCCGCAAAGATCAGCGCGACAAGGGCGTCGCGTGTCCCGATGTACCGGCGCGCACGAAACCGGTCGACAGCTGGCAACCGGATCCCCACCAGCGCGTCGGCAAGCATGATGCCCAGCGCGGTCAGCATCAGCACCAGCATGCCTTCGAGATAGCCGTCCGGAAGATCGTAGGCAAGCAGGGTAAGCCCGCAGGAAAGCAGCAGCGGCAAGCCCAGGTAGGTCGACGGCAGGCGCAGCAGCCACTTCATACCTGTTCCACGTGCTCGTGCGACGAAGGGAACCGGAGCTTGGACAACATCAACAGCGCCAGGTATGCCGCCATATGGAAGGCCAGCGGGCCAGCCCGCTGCTGCAGGAATGCGATCTTGGCGCCGATATAGTGCGACTGGGCTCGCAACAGGGTTCGATAGGGCTCGTCGAACAGGCATGCGCGCCGTAGCGCGACCTGCCTGGATTCGATCAGGTTCACTACCCGAGTCGCCGTGTGCCGCGTCTTGCTCAGGTTGGTGCCATGGAGACGATAGGCGCAGACGCTGACATCGATGAAACCGAGTTCGTCGCGCGCAGCCAGGCGGAGAAACAGGTCCCAGTCGTCGATGCGCAAACCCTCGCTCCATCGGGCAACAGTTTCCAATGCGCTCTTTCGGATCAAGGTGACTGGCCCACCGATCGCCCAGCGCGTGATCACCGCACGGCGTATGCCCTCGTCGGATTCATAGAGCCGCTTGTCCGCGCCATGAAGGTCGCACATGCCGCTGTCATGCAGCTTGTTCCCATCTTGATCGATGACGACGGAATCACCGATCACCGCGCCCTTGCGCGGATGGGCCAGCAGGTAGCGAACCTGCGCTTCCAGGCCGCCGGGCAGCAGATAGTCGTCGCTTGCACCCAAGCGGAAGAACTCGCCACGCGCACGTGCCGCCAGCTCGTTCAAGGTCGCGGACACGCCCTTGTTGCATCGGCGCACATACTCGACCGGAATGTGGTGGCCGTACCTGGCCACCCATTCGGCGATCAGTTCGCCCGTGCCATCGGTCGATCCGTCGTCGATGATGACGATCTCCTTGGCCGGGTACGGATCTTCCAGCACGCTGTCCAGGCAGCGCCATACGAAGCGCTCGTGGTTGTAAGCCGGTATCAACACGGATACCAACGGCGTTGCCACGGTGTTTTTCGATACGTCGGCAGTCATCTTCATAATGCCCCCAGGTAACGCCGTACGACCAGCACATTGAAAATCAGATAGATCAGGTAATTGACCGCAAACGCGTACATCGCACCGATCAACCCGAAGTGAGCGGTGAACAGGTAGACCAGCAGCAGATAGCTCGCCGCGAAGACACATTCGGAAATGACGAACAGTCGGGTCATGGCCTTGGCCAACATGACGTAGGACAGGACGAAAGAGGCGATCTTGATGACGTCGCCGAGCAGTTGCGGCCCGTACAATGCATTGGCCGCGCTGAAATCCGCCGTGAACAGCAGTCCTGTCACCCAGCCTTTAAGCGCATACACGGCGGTGGCGAGAAGGACTACTGCCGGCAGTATGTAGCGGTAGGCATTGCGCAATTCGATCACCAGCGCGCCACGCTCCTGGATCGACGCCAGCTTGGGCAAGTAGTAGATATTGATCGCCGTGGTCAGAAACAGCAGGTACGCATCCGATACCTTGCTCACAGCCTGCCAGTAGCCCACCTGCTGCCAGCCGTACTGGGCGGCCAGATGATCGCGCACCGCGATATTGATCAGCGGCGGCAACAGCGCCGAGGTCAGCGTCATCATCGAAAAAGCCGCCAGACGCAGGGTCATCTCGCGATCGAAATGCATGCGAAGCATGCTGCGCTGGAAATACGGGCTTCGCCACCACGCCGGCAAGCCGACCACAAGCCACAATACCTGCCCCACCACCAGCGCAAGCAAGGCGCCGTAAAGTTGCAGCCACCGCGACAGCCATAGCACGACCACGACGCTGAACATCGACCCGAGTACCTGGATAAACGCCAGGCGGCGCACGTCCATGAACCCGTTGATGACCGCGATGATGTAGTTGACCAGCGCGATGCCAAGCTGCGCCACGGCCAGTACGCGTATCAATCCCGCATAGTGCGGATCGCCCAGAAGCCAGATGGCAAGCGGCCGACTGAACAGCAGCGCGGCGCCGCCCATCAGGCAGGACGCGTAAAGTGCGTACCAAAGTGCAGCGGCGAGCAGGCGCGCCAGCCGCTGCGGGTCGTTGCGATACTCGGCGACGTACTTGACGACGCCGGCGCTGATGCCTCCACCGGCGAGAACCGCCAGCAGCGACATGAGGCTCATGAACTGCCCCAGCTTGCCCACGCCTTCGGGCCCGGCAAACCAGGCAACCAGCTTGATCACCACCAGGCCGGCCACCAGGCGCGCAGCCGTAGCGATACCGGAATAGAAGCTGGCGCGGACGATGTTCATGCCGGGCACACGAAGGTTCGGCATGCATCGATCACGCGGTCGATCGCCTCTTCGTTCAGCGTCGGCCCGATCGGCAGGCTCAGGACTTCGTGGTGCAGGCGCTCGGTCAGCGGCAGGGAAAGACCGTGCAGTTCCGGATAAGCCGGTTGTCGATGCGGAGGTACCGGATAGTGCACCTGGCATTGAATGCCCCGGGCCTGCATGTGCAACTGCAAGGCATCGCGATGCGCGCTACGAACCACGAAGAGATGCCAGACATGCCGCTCTTCTCGCACGACATGGGGCACCCGGATATGCGGGTGATGTATGCCCTCTCGATAGCGGTGCGCCACATGGCGACGCCAGGCAATCTCGTCCTCGAGATATTTCAGCTTGACCCGCAACAACGCGGCCTGCATTTCGTCGAGCCGTGAATTGAGCCCCTGGAACAGGTGGCGATACTTCACATCGGAGCCATAGTTGCGCAGCGCGGCGACGCGTTCGGCAAGCACGGTATTGTCGGTAACCACCGCACCACCATCGCCCAGGGCACCCAGGTTCTTGGTCGGAAAAAAACTGAAGGCTGCCGCGTCGCCGAAGGCGCCGGCCTTGCGTCCGTCGCTTGTCGCGCCATGCGCTTGCGCGGCATCCTCGATCAACAGTAGCCGATGCTGCCGGGCCAGCCTCGCCAATGCAGGCATGTCGGCCAGCTGACCGTACAGATGTACCGCCATGATCGCCCGTGTGCGCGGGCCGATCGCCGCTTCCACGCGCGCCGGGTCGAGATTAAAGCTGTTCGGGTCGGGTTCCACGGGCACCGGCACCAGCCGGTTTTCAGTGATGGCCAGGAAGCTGGCGATGAAGGTGTTGGCGGGGACGATCACTTCGTCGCCTTCGGCAAGCACGCCCAGCTCCTTGTAGGCGCGCAAGATCAGCGACAACGCATCCAGCCCGTTGCCCACGCCGACTGCGTGGCGCGAACCGCTATAGGCGGCGAACTCGCGCTCGAAGGCAGCCAGCTCTTCACCGAGTACATACCAGCCCGAATCGATCACGCGCGCCGCCGCAGCCTTCAACTCGTCGGCGTAGCGTGCGTTGACGTCCTTGAGGCTAAGGAAGGGGACGTCCATCAAAGCACCCACTCGTAGAAGTCGTGCATCACGGATCGCGCACCGAAGTATTCCTTCTGCGCGACCAAGCCTTCGTTGAGTACCGTTCCTTCCCGCTCGGTTGAGATGCCAAAGCTCAAGTAACGCCGGTCCGCGTATTCGCGATCGATCAGCTCAGCCAGAAGGAAGGTCAGCGCGTCCAGATGCCGCCCCTCTTTTGAGGCGGCCATATACTGGGTGTGCACGACGTTCCCGAAATCGTAGACCAGCACGCCCGCCAGCAAGACATCTTCGCGTCGCGCTTCGTGCAGCACGATCTGTCCCGGGAAGCGCCCCTGCAACAGGCACAGCTCGCTCAAGCTGTGTGTCGGTGAAGCCCCGTGCCTCTGCAGCACTTCCGAAAGCAAGGCATGGAAATCATCCAGGCGGTCGGCTACCTGGCACTGCACTCCCGCCTTCCTTGCCTTGCCGATCGCATGCCTGCGCCCTTGCGTGAACTGGAACGGCTCCTGCAGCGCTATGACCGATGAAAGATCGCGACGCTTCAGCTGCGCACCCAACCGGTAGAGGGCATACAAGTCCTCTTCGGCAGGATAGGCATGAAACAGGTGCGGTACTGCCTTATAGACAACGCGCTCCACATCGTTCGCGCGGTAGTGCTCACCGATCTGAGCAAATACCGCGAGGGTAGATTCGGCACGCAGGGCATGACTCATGATCAGCCCGGCATAGGTCAGGCCACCATGACTTGTTACTTGCTTGTCTCGTATGTTGGCGGGAAAGACCGCCACGATTTCGTCGTTCCTCTCGACCACCAGCGAACGATCGACAAAACGGTCGGCGTGATAGTCCATATAGGCGCGCCGGTGCAGCATGTTGCCGTTACGGGAACGCTCGACCAGCCCATCCCAGGCTTTTGCATCCGCCGGGATATAAGGCCTAACCGCGAACATCGGCTTCACCGTCGAAGTGCGCGGCGCTGGTCTCGGCCACGCCGAATCCGTCCACGCCCATATCGTTGCCGTTGTAGAACATCAGCACTTTGTCGTGCTGTCGGATCAGTGCGGGGTAGCAGATGACCCGTGAATCCCAACCGGTCCGGGAAAGCGCCAGGCCCAACGACTCGTCCTGGCGCGCCCAATGGATGCCGTCATCGCTGCTGGCGAACCCGGGAAAGTATTCGCCGGTGGTGTTGCCGCGCGTGAAATACATGACGTACTTGCCGCCGCGACGGTAGACACGCGGTCGGCCGATGCGGTATTCGCTACCGCGCGGGAGCAAGCAGACGCTGTCCTCGCGTGGCAGCGATGTCGGATCGTCCGTCTGTGCATAACGTATGTGGTATCGCGGAAAAGGACGGCCGTCGATGATCTCCCAATCGTCTCCCACCGCGTACCAAAAACGCCAGCGTCCATCTTCGTGGATGACCGAATGCACCGCGCCGATCGTGCTACGTCCTGGTGCGCGATCGAGAATAGGCGTTTCCTGCACGCGCTCGAAGTGTTCGCCACCGTCCCTGGAAACCGCGAGGCCCGTGAACGCCAGAAACTTGGCCTTGGCCACGCGCTGGAAGCCGACATAGAACATGTGCAGCCCACCGGGCGTATCCACGACGTCACCCAGGATCACCCCGTGATCGTCAAAGCAACCATCCCTGCCTATGTCGAGCACGGGGTCGGCGCTGACCCGAACGATTGTGGTGGGATCGTCGGCACTTACGTCCACATAGCCGATGCGGCTTACGCCGTCGGCATCGCGAAACCCCGCGTAGACGCGTATCGACTCATCGTCGAGTCGATAGGGCGTTGGCGTAAGCGCCGAATGACGCATCCACCCGCCCACGCCGTGCCGCGCGGTTTCGAAGACCAATCCTTTCTTGTTCCACTCGGGCATGTGTTTTTCAAAGGCCCACATCAAGGCTGGATTTGCCGGGCAAGGCACGCGCGGGCGAACCGACATAGACCCGTCCGGCCTCCGTGTCGCGCGTTACCAGCGCGCCGGAGCCGATGACATTGTCGTGCGCCACTTTCACGTGATCGTTGAAGGTAGCGTTCACGCCGATGAAACTGCTTTCGCCGATCTCGCAGTACCCCGAAATCACCGCATGCGAAGCCACAAAGACGTTGTCGCCTACGACTGTGCGATGACCCACGTGATTGCCGCTCCAAAGCACGCAGTTATTGCCGATACGAACGAAGGGCTGGATGACGTTGCCCTCGAAGATGAAGCAGTTCTCACCCAGCTCCGCGTTGCGCCACACGAAGGCCCGGCTACTGACGTAGCTCGCAAAGCGGTAGCCCTTGTGCTTGGCGTCCTGATAGAAGCGCGTACGCAGGCGATTGAGCTTGCTGGCGGGAATGGCGACAAAGACTTCGACGTCGCCTGGGGGATAAAGCGCTTCCAGCGTCTCGTACGGCACGACCGGCCGGTCGGCCAAGACGGGTTGTGTCAGATACTCTCTTTCTACGCTGAAAGCGACTACGTCGTAGTCGCTGTCGTGGTCGAAGTATTCGCAGGCAATCTGTGCGAACTCACCCGCACCGATCAGGACTAGCGGCCGGGCCATGCTGCCGCGCCCTCTCGTTGCAGGGGCGCGGTAGCCTCGCGCAGGAAGTCGTCGTAGTTGGTGATGTAATCGGCCGGGTCGTAGAGCTGGTCAGCCAGCACCATCAGGACACAGTCTTCGCTGAAGTTGTACAGCTCGCGCCACACCATGCGACCGAGCAGCAAGCCCTGCGAAGGGTCGTTCAGCACGACCTCTACCGGCCCGCTGCCATCATCCAGCAGAAACGTCACCGATCCCCGCACCGATACCGCGAGCTGGTTGAGGTGGCGATGCGCATGCTGGCCGCGATGCACGTCGTTGCCTGTAGCAAATAAGTAATACACGCGCCGGATTTCGAACGGCACGTTTCGGTCCTGCTCCAAAGCAATGAGCATGCCGCGACTGTCACCATGCTGTTGCAACTGGATACGTTCTATTTCCATGTCTTAGGCCACGTTGTCATTGCTTGAGGGACCGCTCACAAGCTTGAGTGCCCTCTCGATCGCGAAAGGTTGCGTCGACGTGACCCTCACGTACCGGCCGCCGCGCCTTTTTATTCCAGCGGTCATGCAACCTTTCCCGGCCTCACCGGCACTCATGCGCATTGGGCCCCTTTCCGCCCGCGCATGGCTCCAGATCCAAGTGCGACGCGGGTCACGGCTACTCACAGCTGCATAAGGGGATCGGCATGACGGCGGCGACGCACAAAGGCATCTCGAGCATGGGACGGGAGAAAGAAACTCCACCACAGGGGAACGGCGACGCGGCGTTCGTGTCCGGCGAAGGCGATCCGCTGAACAGCCCGTCTTACCAACCCGCTGAGGCCGCCGTGCCGGCAAGGCCCAGGAAGCTGGTTGTGCTGCATTGGCTTACCGTGTTCTGTGTCATCGCCGCGGTGACATTTATCCTGACTCGTGACCAGATCGACGGAAAGGTAGTACGGCAGTGGCTGCTCGAAGGACACCGCCACTTCGGCCTGTTCGTGCTCATGCTTTTTGCCGCACGCGTGGCGATTCGCCTCCGGCTGGGAAAGTTGCCCAGCGACGACCCGCTGCCGAAGGTCGCTCGCATCGCGGCCGGGCTCACGCATATCGCGCTATATGCCCTGCTGCTCAGCCTGCCCTTGCTCGGCTGGGCCTTGAGCAATGCCGAAGGCAAGCCGGTACACCTGTTCGGCCTGACCCTGCCCGCGCTTGTAAGCGCTGATGAAGATCTCGCCGACACCTTGCAGGCGTGGCATCTGAATGCCGCCTGGGTCTTGCTTGGATTGGTTTCGCTGCATGTTGCGGCGGCGCTCTGGCACCACTTCATCCGGCGCGATGAGGTGCTCCGGAGGATGCTGCCCAAACGCCGCCATTGATGGACCTCGCTGCCGATTGGCGCCCCGCCCTCATCCCCCGTTGCACCTGATAAAAAAACAAGGAGACCTCATGCTGTCTTTTCTGAACCGACGCGCGCTGCGACGGCCCAAGAAGGTGCTCCTGTGGTGTGGGCTCGCAGCGCTCCTGCTGTTGGCCAGCACTGCGGCGCAAGCGATTCCGGCCTACGCACGACAAACCGGCTCGGCCTGCGCGGACTGCCACGCCGGCGCCTATGGCCCCAAGCTCACGCCCTACGGCATGCGCTTCAAGCTCAATGGCTATACCGACACCGATGGTCAGGGCACCAAGATTCCGGTGGCCGGCCAGTTGACGGAAACGCATACCGCACCCGCACGCGGCCCGAGCAGCACGGCGCTCACCGAAGCGGACCTGTACATCGCCGGACGCATCTCGGATCAGTTCGGCGGCTACGCAAAGATCGAATCTGATTATGTCGGGCACAACAACACCTACAACACCAGGCTCAGCAACCTCGATCTGCGCTTTGTGGCCAAGGAGCTCAAGCTCGGCGGCAAGGATTTCACGCTCGGCGTAAGCGTCAACAACAATCCGGGCTTCGACGATCCGGTCGACTCGTTGCCTGCGGCGACGGAACTCGTGCCGTCGGGCGGCAGTGGCCCGACCGGCACCTTCCTCGGCCAGAACGGTAGCAACAGCCCAGCCAGACGCGTGATCGGGGCCAATGTCTACGGCCTGTACGATTCGAACTGGTACGGCGAACTGGGCACCTATAAGTCACTGCCGACTTCCACACAGGATCGCCTGGGCTACAACATCGCCGGTGACCCAGGAAGGATCAGCGATACCGGCTACTTCCGCTTCGCATACATGAAAGACCTCAAGCGGCAGTTCTTCTCGGCCGGTGTCGTGGGCTTGACGACCAAGCGTCAGCTGCTACGCACAGGCCCCACCGATAACCTGCTCGATCTGGGCTACGACCTGTCCTACCAGTTCATCGGCAATCGCGACAACATCGTGCAGCTGTCTTACGTCAATATTCTCGAGCGGCGCAAATACGGCAGCACGCCGACAGGCCCCACCGGGCTTACCGCGTTGCCGCGCGGCGTCATGCACGACGAGACCTTGAGCGTCACCTATACGTTCAAGCAGGCCTACAGCCTGCAGGTCGCGCACCTGGAGAGTAACGGCACCCGTGACGCGGTGCGGTTCGGGCCATTCGGGAACCCCGACACCACGGCCAATCTCATTACCGTGTTCTGGACGCCATTCGGCAAGGAAGATTCGTTCACCTCGATCGCCAACCTGAAACTTGCCGCCAGCTGGTACCGCTTTACCCGGTTCAACGGCGCGACGAACAACATCTTCGGCGTTCCGTTCGGTGCGGCGCAGACCAAGCCCGGCGACCTGAATGCGTTCTCGGTTTATGCAAGCGTAGCCTTCTAAAAACCTGGCAAAGGAGTCAACAGTGACGAAGTTATTTTTGGGGCTGTGCACCGCAACGCTGTTTTTTGGTTGGGTGCTGGCCTCCCCTCCTGCGCGGGCCGGCGATGCCTCCGCAGGGTCGGATGTCTTCAAGACCGAGTGCTCCGAGTGCCATAGCATCAAGGAGGGGCGCAACAAGAAGGGTCCCAGCCTTTTCGGTATCGTCGGTCGCAAGGCCGCTTCGATATCGGGCTACGACTATTCCGATGCCCTGCGTTCTAAAACGGATTGGGTCTGGACGCAGGAACAGCTGCACAGCTATTTATCGCAGCCGGCCAAACAGGCCGATCCGGGCACCAAAATGAAATACGATGGCCTCAGCGACGCCAAACAACTGGATGATCTGATTTCTTATCTGAGCACCGTTCACTAATGGCTTTGCAGATCCCAGCCTGGCGATAGACCAGGCAGGGATTTGCCGGCCCGAACGGCCCAGTCGACAGCGACATTGGTCATTCAAGTGATGAAGTGATGTTGCACAACCAATCCCGGGGCGGCATTCATGGGATACGCTTCGCCGTGACGGCTCGCCGTCGCGGTGAAGTATCTGTGCGGCTGAATCGGTGGAGTGTGCTTCGTGTTTGCGCCGGCGTGAGTTTCATCGCGGCGATCTTTCCTGTGTCGCTACATGCCCAGTCGACCGGCCTCAATGGTGTGGTCGCACTCAGTTCGCAGCTGGTTGACCGTGGCCAGGCCATAACTCCTTCCACGCCCATCCTGCAGGGCGCAGCATCGTGGACCTCTGCCTCGGGTTGGTCGCTGGGTTTGTCCGGAAGCACCAAAGTGCGCTCGCCGGGACAGATGGTCGAGACGCTGGCGCAGGTGTCGCGCTCCTGGTCGCTCTCCAGCGACTGGCAGATGCAGACCGGCCTGCTTTATTACAACTACCCTGGCAACAGCCGTTCCCGCGTCTATAACCGTGCCGAGCTCGGGGCTAGCTGGATATACCGCGATGTGCTGACGCTTGGCTTGTCGGCCGCCCACGTCTTTCGCAGCGGAAACCAGCGGCCGCGAGCGGCGGCCGATATCGGCCTGCATTGGCCGCTGGCCTGGCATTTTTCGCTGGTGGCCGGGGTGGGCATCGCCGAATCGCTCATTCCGCCCCACCCTCCTTACACCTACAACTACCCCAGCCACTACAAATACGGCCATATCGGCCTGGCCTGGGCGCGCGGCCCCTGGCAGATGGAGCTGGAGCATATCGAGACCGACCTGGAGACATCCGGGTGGCGGGGCAATCTCGATGTCTCACCCTGGGTTGCGACGATATCGTGGTCGTTCTGAGCAGCCCCTTCATTTAGATACAACCTTTTTGCTCCGAACGGGTACTTACGCAGGTAACTCGCTGCCCATCAGCCTGCCTCCTGCGACCCTATGAACGAAGCCGACATCGACGCCGACGCGACCGACCGCATGCTGCTCCAGCGCATGGCGGCGGGCGACCGCACCGCGCTATCGGTGCTCTATCGCAGCTACCACGGCCGGCTGTGCCGCTTTCTCTCACGCCTGACCCGTCGCCCGGACATCATCGAAGAAGTCATCAACGACTGCTTCTGGATCGCCTGGCAAAAAGCCAGCAACTTCCATGGCGACTCGCGCGTATCTACCTGGATCATGGGCATTGCCTATCGCTGCGGCCTCAAGGCATTGAGGCAGCACGGCGACGAACCTGTCGAAGACGATGCCATTCCGGAAGATCGCACGCCTGCGCATGATCCCGGAGAAGATCGGGAGTTGCGCGACTGGTTGGGCAAAGGGCTGGATCGTCTGTCGATGGATCAACGGATCGTGGTCGAATTGGTTTATGGCGTAGGACATTCGCTGGACGACGTGGCTGTCATCATGCAGTGCCCGGTCGGCACCGTGAAAGCACGCCTGTTCCACGCGCGCGTTAAACTGCGCAACGTACTGCCGGCCCTGGCCGGTGACTCACGCACCACCAAGGAGAGCGTGTCATGACGTTCCCGACGGGTTCCGGCAGGGACTGCGCCCGTGCCTGGGAAGCAATGCCCTGGGTGCTGCAGCAAACTGCCCCGCAAGAGCAAAGCGACTGGCTCATGGGCCACTTGGCCGATTGCGAATCGTGCCGCGCGGAGTTCGAACAGCAAAGCCGCTTGCGGCGTGCCATGTCGTTGCCATCGGATCTTGGCATCGATGCGAATGTCGGCCTGAAACGCCTACTCGCTCGCCTCGATGCGCCCGAACCTCAGGAAGTACCGCTTCGTGCCCGATCGGGAGGCTGGCTGACGCGCGCGTTGGTCGCCGCGGTACTGATTCAGGCGCTGGGCATCGGCGCATTGGGCATGAAGCTGTGGTCCGAGGGTGATGGCGCGATGTACCGCACGCTCAGCCAGGAAACCACATCGCCTGCGCCTCCGGGGGCGATCCATGTGGTCCCCGATGCGACCATGAAGCTGGCAGACTGGAACGCATTGCTGCGCACGCTTCAGTTGCAGGTCGTTGGCGGCCCCAATGACGTGGGTGCGTATACTGTCATACCGATCCATTCGGCTTCGACACCACGCAGTACGTTGGAGCAACTTCGCGCGACACGAGGTATCCGCCTGGCAGAGCCCGCCACCGACAGCCCATGAAGTACGCGGTACTTATGTTTGCCGGCTGGGCCATGGCCCTGAGTGGGTGCGCGCCCTCGCGCCCCCATGCGTCGTTGGCCGACCATGCAGCGCTCGCCCGTCCCTCAGGCGATCACGTGTCTTCCATGAACCCCCAGCGCGATATCGTGCTGGCTGTCGCCAACCCGCTTGCACCGCCGGCCACGCATGCCGGCTCAAGCCTGTTGGGCTACACGCCATCGGCAAACTACGGTGCCGGGCAACGCGCCATCTCCGTCCTGGCGTCATTGAAGCAGACCTATCGCCTGCGCGAAGTCACCGGCTGGCCGATCAAGGCTCTACAGGTGTATTGCGTCGTGCTCGAACCGCCGCCTGGCGTGGATCGGGATACCCTGATCAAGACGCTCGCCAGGGACGAACGGGTGCAACTGGCGCAGCCCCTGCAGAACTACTCCGTTTATGCGGATAACGCATCGGACGCCCATCACTACAACGACCCTTATGCCGAACTGCAACGCGGTTTTGTCGAAACCGATGCCGCCCTGGCGCACAACGTCAGCCAGGGCGACGGTGTGCGCGTGGCCATCGTCGATACCGGTGTGGATACGACACACCCCGATCTGTCGGGGCGTGTTCGCGACACCGCCAACGAAGTAGACGACGACACCGCGGCATTCCGCCATGATCATCACGGCACCGAAGTGGCAGGCATCATCGGCGCGGTCGGCGACAATCATCAAGGCATCGTCGGCATCGCGCCCAAGGCCGTGCTGAGCGTCTACAAGGCATGCTGGTATACGCCGGACACCGGCACCGGTGCGCATTGCAACTCGTTCACGCTCGCCAAGGCGCTCGCTGCGTTGATCGACACGGATGCACGTATCATCAACCTCAGCCTGGGCGGCCCCGCCGATCCGCTGTTGAGCAGATTGCTCGAGCAACTGCTGAGCCAGGGCCGCATCGTCATTGCGGCATTGCCGCCCGATGGCAACACCGATGGCTTTCCGGGCAGCGCGCCCGGCGTGATCGTGGTGCGATCGAGCACGACGGCGGACGCGCCACCGGGCATCGTAAGTGCCCCCGGAAGCGACATCCTGACCACGCAGCCCAATGGCGGGTACGACTTCACCTCTGGCTCGTCCATGGCGGCAGCCCATGTGAGCGGCATCGCCGCGTTGCTGTTGTCGATCGCACCGAAGCTCGATGCGCGCACGCTGCATGACTTGTTGATCCAAAGCAGCAAAGTCTCCAATGGCATGCTTCAGGTAAATGCGGCATCGGCGGTCGATGCCCTGCGCAACAAGCAGAAAGCCAACTCGCGATGAGTGGGGTTTTCTGCGTCATCGCCGCGGCGATGATTGTCCTGGCTCTTTTTGCCGTGATCTACCCGCTGGTGAAAGAAGGTCGCAGGCACACGCTATCGCAGAACCTGATTGCCACCATGGTGGCCATCGCTGTCTTGTTGCCTGCTGCTGCGATTTACCTCTATGCGCGCCTGGGTACGCCCGCAGCGCTCAATGGCAGTGCGCGCGGCCCGGTCGCCATGATCGACAAACAACAAGACATCCAGAAATGGCTGGATGCCGCGCACCATGACGATGTAGCCCAACGAGCTAGCGAGGCACGCGACGCTTACGCACAGGTGTTGAAACTGGACGCGCGAAATACCGTGGCGATGGTTGGTTGGGTCGAGGCAGATATGGCGCAGCAAACGGATAACGCCGTTGACGCCGCAGCGCATCGGTTACTCGAACAAGCCATCGCGTTGGAACCCGACAACCAGCGAGCACTCTGGCTGTTCGGCATCAGCCAGTTCCAGCAAAAAGACTATGCCGCCGCGTCCGCGACCTGGCGACACTTACTGCGGCTCCTGGATGCCGGCTCCGACCTGGCCCGATCCGTCACACAACAAATTGCGATCGCGGATGCAAAGGCAAACGTGAAACAGGGCGATGCGGAGCCTTTCCGCTAGCCTCGCGAATACGACACATCCGTGTTTTGCCGTATAAATCACGGCCTTTCGCCTATTTGACACATTCTTTCCGCCCCAGCCGCTATGCTGTGAGCCAGTGAATCCCCGTTCGTCGACAGGCCGTTGCCGACGACATCACATGCTCCAGGCCAGATCCGAGTGCCCGGGGGCCACCAAGGCTTGGTGGCTACCTCAGTGACCTGACGCCCACCGAGTTCCGACGATCGCGAACCGGCGACCTTTTTTGTGCGGCAGTGAACGTGAGTCGATAGCTATGAGTATTTCCCCCGATCCCTACGCCGAGAGCGTCGATCCGTCCGTGCAGTGCAGCGATTGCGAAGCGGTGTGCTGCCAGCTCACCGTCGTGCTCATGCCCGAAGATCGCGTACCGGAGTGGCTGGTCCACCGCGACAGCAAGGGGCTGGAAACATTGGCCAAGGGCAGCGATGGCTGGTGCGCGGCGGTCGATCCCAACACGTCGCGCTGCACGATCTACGACCAGCGCCCGGAAATCTGCCGCAAGTTTGCGATGGGCAGCCCAGGATGCCGTGATGAACGCGAGCGTTGGTTCGGCCGCTCCACTTTTCCGACGCGGGCGGTCTTGAGCAACGTTTGAGGCTCGAGAATCTCTAGAGGGGCACGGATCAGTTCGCCAGTGCGACCACCGCGTACGTCTCTGCTCGCACAGAAGGCGATTGATGGCGTACGGGAGCGTTGGCTGACTGCACTGCAACCTCTGCAGCTGCGCCGTCCGCCGAACGAAAGAATGCCACCTGTCGGGTCAGGTCGAGCGCAAGATCGAGCGACGTGCGGCTGGCAGCGCTGGCCTGTTCGGCCAATGCGGCGTTTTGCTGGGTCACGTCGTCGAGCGCGGTGATCGCATCGCTTACTTGCGCAATACCCGCCGACTGCTGCTGCGAGGCGGCGGCAATCTCGGCCACGATATCGGTCACACGCTTCACGCCACTGTGAATGCCCTGGAGCGATGCGCCGGTGCGCTGCACAAGCTCCGCCCCCGTGGTCACGCGGGCACTGGCATCGGCAATCATCGTCTTGATGTCGCGCGCTGCCGATGCGCTGCGATGTGCAAGCTGGCGCACTTCGGTGGCGACCACCGCGAAGCCGCGACCTTGTTCCCCCGCGCGCGCCGCTTCCACGGCGGCGTTCAGGGCAAGAATATTGGTTTGAAACGCAATCTCGTCGATAAGCACGGCGATCTCGGACACGTTCTGGCTCGCCGTCAGGATCTCGGCCATCGCGGCGGTCGCCGACTGCGCTACCGAAGCACCTTGCTCGGCATCGCTACGCAATGCCCTGGTCAGCTCGCTCGCCGCCAGCGCTCCCTCGGCATTTTGCTTTACCGACGCTGACATCTCGTCCATCGAGCTGGCCGTTTCCTCCAGCGAGGCTGCCTGCTCCTGGGTCCGCCGGGAAAGATCGTCGATGTCCTGGGCGATATCCCGCACCGCCAGGCTCATCTGCTCGGCGTTGCTGCGCACGCGGCCGACAACGGTCGTAAGGGTGCTGTCCATTGAGGCCAGCGACTGCAGGGTGTCGCTCAGCTCATCATTGCCGGCAACAACCAGTTCATTGTTGAGCGTGCCCGCGCTGATGCTCGCCGCCAGACGGCGCGCCATGAACAGGGGCGCCATGACCGCGCGAATGAGCAGCAAACTGGCAATCAGCAAGATGACCATGCCGGCCAGGATCGTCGCCATGCTCAAGTAAACGGTGCGCTTGTGACGCTGTTGCGCGGCTGCGTATTGATCGCCGGCTTGCTTGGCATTGAAGCTGACATTGCGCAGGATCGCCGCGCTCTCCACATCGAAAGCCGATGCCAGCTCGTGCAGTGCGAGCGTGGATGCTTCTTCGCGATGCCCCTGAGCCAGCAAGGCAAGGCTCCGGTTTACCAACGGGGCGGCGATAGCGCGAGCCTCGGTAAACGGCTTGGCAACTTCGAGACCTTCGGGCGAATCGGCCTGCATGCCGAGGTACGCCTGCCAGCGCGTGTCCATATCCCGCTCGATGGCCGCTACCTTTCGGATGGCATCGTTCGCCGCCTCGACCGTACCGAACAGCAATGCCCGGCTGACCGTCCCACGCTCGGTGGCGATAGCCGCACGCACGTCGCCGACCTCGGCGACAGGCAGGAGATTGCGATGAAAAATATGGTCGAGGTCGTCGAACGTATGATCGAGCGCGACCAGGCCGATCCCGCCCACCACGAGCGCAATGGCAAAGCCCGATGCCATTGTGGCCAGGATCTTAAGCTTGACGGTAAAACGCATGGTCGACTCCCCCTTGTCAGAGGGATATCGACTCCTGCCGTCTCGGCTGAAACCATAGCTGCTATGCGTGTTTTGCATTGCGCCGGGGCGAGTCGCCGGAGCGGGAGCTGCCTGAGCCGCGCCTCTTCCGTGTCAGTCGAAATGGCGCCCGGTCTGGGCCGGGACGAGGGGATGTGCCATATTGTGAAAGCCTGAGGCGGGGTCAAAAAAGGACGGGACGACATGGCATCCACACCGTTGGCAGGGCGAAAGATCCTGCTCGTGGAAGACGATTTCCTGATCGCGCAAGTCATCGTCGACTTGCTTGAAGATGCCGGCGCCACCGTCATAGGTCCCCTGGGCACGATCGAGGATGCCCTGACCGCGGCAGCCGACAGCTCCCTGACCGTCGATAGCGCGATCCTGGATATCAATCTGCATGGGCTGGCCTCCTACACCGTCGCCGATGCACTCAATGCACGCAATGTCCGCGTGGTCTTTGCCACGGGCTATGGCAAGCAAGGTATCGAAGCGTCGTATCAGCATTACCCAAGCTGCACCAAACCATTTACCTGGCAGGCGCTGCTGTCCGCACTGGGTGAAGACGAAAACAGCGGTTGATTCAAGCTCAGGTTCGGCACCACCTCACGCAGAAATAACCGCCTGCCCGGCATGCTTTGCTCCCGCTGAGTCGTTGCGCATCAGCTGAAATGCAAAGGTCGAAGATGCCGCTGGGTCACCCTACCGACGCTCAATATCTGCGGTCCATCCAGGAAAAGGCATTTGCTTATTTCCTGTCCGAAAGCCACCCGGAAAACGGGCTCATACGCGATAAGAATACGCCCGGCTGGCCAGCCAGCATCGCAGCGACCGGGCTGGCACTTGCCTGCTATCCGGTGGCGATCGAGCGCGGCATGATGACGGCCGATGCTGCAGTGGAACGCACGCTGGCCGTACTCAGGTTTTTCTGGAACAGCAAACAGGGCCCCGATGCTGACGCTACGGGCCATCACGGCTTCTACTATCATTTTCTGGACATGACGACGGGCATACGCGCCTGGCAATGCGAGCTGTCCACGGTCGATAGCGCATTCCTGCTTGCCGGCATGTTGACCGCCGCCGCGTATTTCAACGACGACAGCGCCGATCACCGCGAGATTCGTCGGCTCGCCGAAGCACTTTATGTGCGCGTAGATTGGCCATGGGTGCTGGGCGAGCGCGGAACGATCTGCCACGGCTGGAAGCCGGAAAGCGGCTTCTTGCCTTTTCACTGGGAAGGCTACGACGAAGCGCTGCTCCTGTATGTGCTGGCCCTTGGCTCGCCAAGCCACCCTATCCCCGCCACGTCGTACGATGCCTGGACGTCGTCCTACGAATGGAAGCATTGCTACGACCTGGACTATCTCTATTCCGGCCCGCTGTTCACGCATCAGCTATCGCACGTATGGATCGACTTTCGCGGCATCCAGGACGCTTTCATGCGGACCCAAGGCATCGACTATGCGGAAAACAGTCGCCGCGCATCGTTGATCCAGCAGCGTTATGCGATCGACAATCCGCTTGGCTACAAAGGCTATGGCGCCGAAGCCTGGGGAGTTACCGCCAGCGACGGTCCGGGCCCAGCCACGCGGCGCATCGACGGCATTGTCCGACGCTTCTACGACTACGAAGGACGCGGCGCACCGTATGGCCTCGACGACGGCACATTGTCGCCGTGGGCGGTCGTCGCATCATTGCCGTTCGTGCCGGACATCGTATTGCCATCGATCCATCACTACGTTCATACGCTGCAATTGCACGACTGCCACCGATACGGTTTCAGGGCGAGCTTCAATGCGACCTATCCCAACGGCGATTCGCGTTGCGGCTGGATATCGCCCTGGCATTTCGGGCTGAACCTTGGGCCGATCGTATTGATGACCGAGAACCATCTCAGCGGCATGGTCTGGCAGCTGACAAAGAACTGTCCGTGGTTTGTGGATGGATTGCGCCGCGCCGGGTTCCAGGGCGGCTGGCTCGGTGCTACGGGACCGGCCGTGTCTCACTAGCTTTGTGGCGGCGACTTTCTCTAAAAGAGTGAAGTCGGCCACTGTGTGGCCTGTCAAGTCGCGCCTTTGGCGCTGTAAAGAGTAAAGGGGAAGGGCCGATATGCGGTAGCTCACGGCTTTTTGCTTTCTTCCTTTACCCTTTTCTCTTTACAGGCCGCGCAGCGCGCCGACTTTTCCCCGGCCTCGTCGATGGTTACTGCCCCTGTGTTGTGACTGGAGGGAGCCACAAAAAAACCTCTCCTACTTGTCATCCCAGCGAAGGCCGGGATCCATTCCTCTGCGCAAATGCTTGCCATGCTTTGCCTGACAAGCGAGGGGCGAGGAGTGGGTCCCGGCCTTCGCCGGGACGACGATGAAAACTGAGGTTGTTCGAGCTTCCCTGAAGCCGCTTCTACAAAGATTGCATCTCAACACGGCATGCCAGTCAGCTACGCCGATGATGAATCTCGATCATGTGATCGCGCCCATCGTCGATCAACGAAATCTCATCACCTTCCTGGATCACGCCGTCCACCGCAATCTGCTGCAAACCGGTATCCGCCGCGGTCTGCCATACGGTCGCGTGATAATCGGTTTCGCGAAAGCGGTAGCGCAGTTCGAATATCGTCCAGTCCGCCGGCAACACCGGGCGAATGCGCAGGCGCTCTCCTTCTAGGTGGAAGCCAAGCAAGGATTCGACGATCAGCCGATACATCCAGCCTGCCGACCCGGTGTACCAGCTCCAGCCACCGCGGCCGACATGCGGGGCGACGGCATAGACATCGGCAGCGAGTACGTACGGCTCGATCTTGTAGGTTTCGATGCCTGCCGCGCTGTCGCTATGGCTGACCGGGTTGATCATGCGCGTCAACCCCCATGCCAACGCGCTGTCGCCCAATGCCGCAAATGCCATGGCAGCCCATACCGCCGCATGCGTGTACTGCCCGCCATTCTCGCGCACGCCCGGCACATAACCCTTGATGTAACCCGGATCCAGCGCGGAGCGATCGAACGGTGGATCGAGCAGTTGAATCAGTTTCGACTCGCGACGAACAAGATGTTGATCGAGCGACGTCATGGCCTGTTGCCGGCGCTGATCAGAAGCGGCTCCGGACAGCACGGACCAGCTCTGCGCGATCGAGTCGATCCGGCATTCGTCGTTGGCGACCGAGCCCAGCGGCGTGCCGTCGTCGAAATAGGCGCGTCGATACCAGGCGCCGTCCCAACCGTGCTTTTCGAGGTTGTCGCGCAATGTCGACGCCCGCTCTTCGCAGCGATCGGCATACACCGTGTCGTTGTGCACACGCGCGGTCTGCGCAAACTGCAGCAGCACGTCATACAGGAAAAACCCGAGCCACACGCTCTCGCCCTGCCCCTGCTCGCCGACGCGATTCATGCCGTCGTTCCAGTCGCCGCTGCCGATCAGCGGCAGGCCATGCGCACCGCGCGTCATGCCATGTTCCAATGCGCGCACGCAATGTTGGTAGAGCGTTTCCTGCAACGATGAACGCCCTGGCAGGTCGTAGTACGACTCTTCGCCCGGGTTGAGCGGCCGACCTGAGATATACCCCACCGACTCGTCGAGCACGCCGGTGTCGCCGGTAACGCGCACATACCGGCTGGTAGCCAACACCAGCCACAGGTAGTCGTCGGAACATTGCGTGCGCACCCCGCGGTCCAGCGGCGGGTGCCACCAATGCTGCACGTCGCCCTCGGGAAACTGGTGAGCCGCGCATAGCAGTAGATGCTGGCGAGCGTTGTATGGCGTGGCATGGATCATCGCCATGGTGTCCTGCAACTGGTCACGGAAGCCGAACGCGCCGCCTGACTGGTAGTAACCGCTTCGCGCCCAGAACCGACAGGCGATCACCTGATACATCAGCCAACCGTTAACCATCACGTTGACCGCAGGATCGGGCGTGTCCACCTGGATCCGGCCCAAGGTCCAGTGCCAATGCATGCGAACCGCTTCGAGCGCGGTCGCCGCTGCCTCCACACCGCGGAACCGCTGCACCAGCGCGGTCGCCTCCTTGGCGTCGTGCCCGGCGCCCAGCTGGAAGACGATCTCGTGGCTGGCACCGTCATCCAGCTCGAAACCGAACTGCATCGCTCCGCACGGGTCCATCCCGGCGCCGATGCGCCCGGAAAGCCGCGCCTGCCCCATCGCCGCTGGAGCACGCAGGCTCCCATTGCGGCCCAGAAATTCGCTTCGATCGCCGGTGACGCTGCAACCGGATTGATCGACATCGAAAAACGCCACCCGATCGGGAAACTCCATCAGATAGGCATTGCGCGCGAACAAGGCGCCGGTGACAGGGTCGGATTCGGTAACGACATGCATCGCCGATTTGTCGCGCAGGTCGCCCAGCACCCATTCGACATAGCCGGTCGCCGATAGCCTGCGTGCACGCCCCGATGCGTTGTGAACCTTGAGCACCGAGAACTTGATCGGCGCATCCAGTGCGACGTAGATCCAAAGCTCGGTACGAATGCCATCTTCTTCGTGTTCGAACACGCTGTACCCGAACCCGTGTCGGACCACATAGGCTCCCACACCCCGGCGCGGCAACGGCGTCGGCGACCAGTAGTGACCACTCTCTTCGTCGCGCAGGTAGATCGCCTCTCCGCTGATATCGCCGACGGGGTCGTTGGCCCATGGCGTGAGGCGAAACTCGTGTGCGTTCTCGCTCCAGGTATAGGCACTGCCGCTTTCGGAGACGATCGTGCCGAAGAGCGGATTGGCAAGCACGTTGGCCCATGGCGCTGGCGTTGCCTTGCCAGGCTGCAAGGTCATCACGTATTCGCTGCCGTCGGCAGTGAAACCGCCATAGGGATTGCGCAGGATCAGCTTCTCCTGCACAGCCTCCGATGCCCCCGCTGGTGATGGGGTCGTCTGCATGATGGGGATGCGGCTTGGATCGAAGCGTGGCAACGCTTTCTCGGCTCGGCGGCGATGAACCTGCTCGGACAAGCTGCCACGTGTGTCGCTGATGACGATGCGCGCCACCGACTGCATCAGGATGCGATCTTCGCGCGAAAGTTGCTGCGCGGGGCGCACGAAGATGCCACCGGGGCGATCGATCAAGCTGGCCTCGATGCCTGAGGCGATCAGCCCCATGATCAGGTCCTGCAGGTGCTGCCTATATCCGGCGTGGTCCTCGTTCCAGATCACCAGGTCGACCGCCAGGCCCTTCAGTCGCCAATAGGCATGCGCCTGCACCAGTTGGCGGACCAGTTCGATGTTGGACGAATCGGTAATCTGCAGCAGCACGATCGGCAGGTCGCCGGAAATCGACTGTCCCCACAAACCCGACTGATTGCGTCGATTCTCGGCGAGCACACCCGCTTCCGCACGCAGCGATGCATTGGCGTAGATGATCGATGCGGCCATCTGTTCATACAGCCGTGCATCGGACAGCGACGCATTGAGCTGGCGCAGCAATACCTGGCTGTGCGTCCAGGCCAGGTCGAAGACACGATCCGCCAGATGCCGGTCGCGATACTTGTTGATCAGTTGCAGGCATCCGTCGCGGCTGTCGCTGACACCGGACACCAGATCGATGGTGGCCGATTGCCCGGCATCGAGTGTGATGCGGCATCGAATTGCAATGATCGGGTCCAGCACCGAGCCCATGCTGTCGGAGAGCAGGCCCTTGGCATCCTTGGGCTCGTCCATGGCCGCCGGATAGGTAATGCTGCGACCGCGGCCGACAAAACGCGCGCGGTCGGTTTCATACGAGATCGCCTCGACATGGCAACCGTGCGCCGCCAACAAATGGCACATCCACGGTACGGTTTCGTGGCTGTCACGCGGCCGACGCGTGCAAATGATGGCTTGCAACGGCTTTACCAGCTCGGTCTGCACAAACAGATTGCTGAAGGCCGGATGCATCGCATCGGCTATTGCAGGCGCCAGCACCACCTCGGCATAGCTGGTGATTTCGATGGTTCGGCGCACGCGTGCACGATTGGTCACGCGAATGCGACGCAGCTCGATGTCGTCCTCGGGCGACACCACGATCTCGGTGTGCGCGTCATAGTCGCAGGCACGCACGCGGAATTCCGCACGTGCATCGGAGAAAATCGCCTCGTAGCTCTCCGGCCGCTTCAAGGTCGGCTGGTGGGTATTGGACCAGAACTCACCGGTGGCCACGTCCCTCAGGTAGCAGAACATGCCCCAGTTGTCGCAGGTAATGTCTTCGTGCCAGCGCGTCACCGAAAGATCGCGGCAACGGCTATAGCCGCCGCCAGCGCTGCTCACCATGACGTGATAGCGGCTGTTGGACAGAAGCTGGACGGACGGCCGCTGTCGATCCGGGTCGGTAAAGACACGCAGCTTGGTCTCCGCCACTCGCACCGCCGTGTCGACCGCGGGGAAGCCCGAGGCGTGCAGGTATTCCGCAGCCGTCTTGGGCAAGCGCTCCTGCAGCAGCAACGTGGTCGCCTGGAACTGCGGGTCGGACTCGAACCGGCGTTGCATCGGCCGATCCAGCAACACACTGGCGAGCGAAAGCAGGCTCATGCCCTGGTGATGAGCCATGTATGAGCGAATCACTGCAGAGGTCTGGCCACGCGGCAAGCGCGCCGGGGTGTAGTCGACTGCTTCATGCAGACCAAAGCGCCCGGCCGCACCCTCGGTGGTGAGGCGTTGCAGGTTTCGGCACGCCGCTTCGGGCGCCACCATCAACGCCAGCGCCGATGCATAGGGCGCAATGACGACGTCTTCGCCCAGGCCACGCTTGAGCCCCAGGCCCGGCACGCCGAACGCGCGATATTGGTAATTGAGCTGCACGTCCAGCACGTTGTAACCGGACTCGGAAACGCCCCACGGCAGGCCCAGTTGGTTCCCATACTCGATCTGTCGGGCTACTGCAGCGCGGCAGGTCTGATCGAGCAGCGTGCCTTCATAGCTCGGCATGACCAGAAGCGGCATCAGGTACTCGAACATCGAGCCGGACCAGGACAGCAGTACCGGCACACCGCCAGTCGTCGTCAGCAGACGTCCAAGGGTGAACCAGCCCTCCTGCGGCAACTGCCCCTGTGCAATCACCACGAAATTGGTCAGGCGCGCTTCGGACGCCAGCAGATCGTAGTAGCTCGCATCCAGCCGGCGCTCATCGACGTTGTAGCCGATGGAAAAGAGATCGCGTCGCTTGTCGTACAGGAAACCAAAATCCATCACCGCAAATGCGCCAGCCACTTCGGCCAGGTGCGTGGCGAGGTCGATGCGCTCGTTGGCGATCCGACGTACTTCGGCGACCCCCGTGACGGCAGCGCCTTCCCATGCGCCCATATCCAGCTCTGCCAGTTGGCGCCATGTCGGCAGGTCCGGCAGCGTCACGCTGCGGCCTGGCGGGAGTACGAACCGCTCAAGCTCGCCGAGCATCTCCCGGCATTGCGCCACCAGGGCTCGCAGCCAGAAGGCGACGTCACTGTCTTCAGGTGCGCTGACCATGCCAGCGAGTTGTTCTGCGCGATGCAGCAGCGTATGCAGGCACGTCACTGCTGCGGTCAGCGACGTCGGTGGCGCGGCCAACGCTGCATCGAGATCGTGCTGCCACTCGTGCATGTCCTGGTCGCTCAATGCAGCAAGCAGCGCCTCGCGCAATACATGGCCTGTATCGTTCAGGCCAGCAAGCTGACGAACGTCGAATACCAGGCTGTCCGCCAGCGCCAGCAAACCCGGCCGCAAGGTCAACAGATGCCCGGCGAGGTTGCCGCTGTCGACAGTCGAGACGTATTGCGGCGGCAAGGGCTGCAGCGACAGAGTGTCATACCAGTTGTAGAAGTGGTTGCGGTGCCGCTCCAACTTTCCCATGGTGTCCAGCGTGCTGCCCACCCGTTGCAACAGCCGCCCGGCGCTGAGGTAACCGAAATCATGGGCCGCCAGATGCGCCAGCAAGGCCATGCCGATATTGGTCGGTGATGTTCGATGCGCGGTGACTGCGGTGGGTTGCTCCTGGATATTGTCCGGCGGCAGCCAGTTATCCTGGGCGCCGACGTGAACATCGAAGAAGGCCCAGGTCTTGCGCGACAGCGTACGAAGGAACCGTTCTTCCACGGGGTTGGGTACGAATACCGTTCGCGACGAAGGCTTGCTGATCCACCAGGCGACCGCCGGCGACAGCAACCAGAGCAGCAGGAAAGGGCTCGCCACGGCCAACGAAGCAGGCCGCGACACCAGCCACGCCGCCGCCAGCACGCCAAGCAGCGGGCCGATCCACATCAGCCTGTAGAGCCCGCGCAGGCGATTGGTACTGGTTCGTTCCACCTCGCGCGAAGGGTTCCATTGCAGCAGCCGACGACGGCTTACCAACATGCGCCACAACGTACGCGCAATGGCATCGATGCTGTAGAACGCTTCGTGCGGTAGCCAGATCAAGCCCAGCGCGGCACGCGTGAAATGCTGCATCGACGATCGTGTCGCCACGCCCAGGTGCTGATCGAGCGATACGTCATGCGGTTTCTGGAAAAGCTCCAGCAGCGAAGCCAGCAACGGCTGGATAAGAACCAGCGCGAGGATTGCCACGGTCCACGAGAACGCCTGCGGTATGCAAAGCCAGCCCACCAGGAACAGGATCAGGGTGGACAATGGGACCAGGCTGCGCCGCAGGTTATCGGAGATTTTCCATCGCGATAGCGCAGACAGCGCATTGCGCTCGATGCCGCCGTGATGTCTTGGAGCCCACGGAAAGATCCACGGCAGCAGTTGCCAATCGCCACGAATCCAACGATGGCGACGATTCACATCGGCGCTGTAGCGCGATGGATATTCCTCGTAGAGCTGCACATCGCTGAGCAGGCCCGAGCGCGCATAGCAGCCCTCGACCAGATCGTGGCTGAGGATGCTGTTATCCGGGAAACGTCCTTCGATTGCCTGCTCGAAGGCGTCGACCGCGTAAATGCCTTTGCCAATGAACGAACCTTCTTGAAACAGATCCTGGTAGACATCCGATACGGCATGCGTATACGGATCGATACCGGCCTCGCTGCCGAACAGCTCCGCATAGGAGGAACGCGCCGTGCTCGGCAGGCTGATACCGACGCGTGGTTGCAGGATCGCGTAGCCGGAAGTGACCCGACGCTTTTGCGGATCGTACGTTGCCGTATTGAGCGGGTGCGCCATCGCGCCGATGAACTGCCTTGCCGCATCCCTGGGGAGCTGTGTATCGGTGTCGAGCGTGATGACATAGCGCACATGCGTCAGCACGGACGTGTCACCGACGATCAGCGAAAAGCGATCCTGGCCCCAGCCGCGCAGCAGTGCGTTGAGCTCCGAGATCTTTCCGCGCTTTCGCTCATAGCCCATCCATGCCTGCTCGGCCGGATTCCAGCGGCGAGGCCGATGAAACAGGAAAAACCGATCGGCGGCGTCGGAATATTTCTTGTTCAAGGCCTCGATGCACTCGCGCGCATGGGACAGCAGTGCTTCGTCCTCGTCCTTCACCTCGACCCGGGCATCCATGAAGTCGGTCAGCAGGCCAAAGTGCAAGTGGGTATCGCGATTGGCCAGAAAGCGCACCTCCAGCCCCTCGGTCAGGTCGTCGACGTCCTGCATGCTCGCAATCAATGTAGGCACGACTACCAGGGTGCGTGCATGCGCGGGTATGCCATCGGCAAAATCCAATCGCGGAAGCACGGTAGGCGATACCGTCAGCGTGACCAGCAGATCCACCAGGCCGATAGCCAGGCGACTGGTCATCAATAGCGTCGGCACCAGCAGCCAGCCAACGAGCGCGTTATGCCAACCATCCTGGTGCGCGGCGACAAGGAACGGGAACGCCAGCAGCGCGGTCAGCAACGCCACCAGGCCGAGATACATCGACAGCGGCGCGCGGCGCAACACACGCTGCCAGGTATCGCCCAGGCCCATGCGTGCAGCGATATGCTGCTTGAGCTGGGGTAAACCCTGGTCGACCAGATAGAACCCGACGTGGTTACGTGCGTGGTTACCCGAGCTGCGCGCTGCGTGCGTCCTGGACAACTCGACGGCCGCGCGCGCGACAGCTTCCTCGGATAAGGGGCTGCAACGCGCGAGCTTTTCCACCACATGCCGGTAGTGGTCACGCGTCGAGAAATCCATGGTGCCGTACACGCCCGTCGGATCTTCGCTCAAGACCTTCTCGACGACGCTCATGCTTTCGACAAAGTCGCGCCAATCCGTTGCTGACAGCAAACGCAGGCTGTTGATGCTGTTGCTGATCGACACCTGGTCGGCCGCCTGCTGCTGCGCCTCTACCTGTACCAGGCGCTCGATGCTGAGCCCCGACTCGGACAACCGCTGCTCGACCCAGGTGAGCGGCAGTGCAAGCGCAGGACTCTGGCCCTGTAGCCGGCGCGCCAGCTCGGCAACGAACGAGCTGGCCATGGGCGGGTCAGAGCGCGCCATGTCGGCCACGGCCAGTACCACGCTCTTGGGATCTCGCTCGGCGACTTCGGCCATGCGGTCGGCCCAGTCCACCGCAAGATTGCGGTCGTTCCAGTCGGCGATGACCCGGGCCGCCACCCGGCGCAGGTTCTCGATCAAGGCCAGGCGCAACATGATCGGAATAGCCCACAGTTCGCCCAACGTCAGCGGCGTGACAGCCTGATAGGAAGCGACAAAACGACTGAGGCTTTCGCTATCGACGCGGCCATCGCCGTGGGAAATGGTTTCCAGGGCAATATCGTAGACACGCGGCAGACCGATCGACGCGCCGTTGGACAATCGCGGCAGTTCGCGGCTATAACCCTTGGGCAGATGCTTTTGCGCCGTGCGAATCTGCTCTTCGATCAGGTAGTAGTTATCGAGCAACCACTCCGCCGCGGGCGTCACGCGCCGGCTGGTCAGTGTCGCCGCGGTGAGCATTTCGCAGCTGCTGACCAGAATCGCCTCGTTGTCGGACAGGCGCGCCAGCAGGCCATCGGCCTCCGAATCGGGGCTCAGCTGATGTTGGCGTGCCAGCTGTGCGCCGTGGCGCTCCATTTGATCGGCACTGAACAGCTCCGAGCGCAGTGCGTGTTCGTACTCGAACTTCCGGTGCGACGCGCGCCAGCGACGAAAACCCAATTCCAACCGTCGCAAACGAAAGAACGCGCGCATGCGGATAATGTCCATCGATTCCCTGACTCACCAAAAGGGGTGAGAGCCGTGATATGTCGGAATGTCCATATGGACTGCTGACGAGCCAGACTCCAAAGGCCAGGGCCTATCGATTGTCGGTTTTGCATCGCTCGTTCCCTATGGTGGGCACGAGGCCCGTATCAATGGCGTGATGCCGTCGTCACACAGCGGGTCGGCGGCCGACACATACATGGGTTTAACAGAATGAAGCGCATGTTGACGGCACATGGAAGCCGCTACTGCGGTCATGCCGTATCGCCCCGAGTTTTCTCCAGCTACCGGACCGCGGGTAGATGGTCATAGATCGCATTCATTGGCCCACGCTCGAGGCAAGGTCATGTACGCCCTCAATCAGATGAACTCGCTTTACTTCTTCCCTCACAAGATCAGCTTCGAGCCCTTGCCCAGGGACGCACGCGGTGCACGTTTGCGCTGGCCTCCGCCGGGCGATGCGCCTGCAAGCCAGTTTGCCGATGACCAGCCACGAGACGAGGAAACCGGGCGCATGCGTGCCGATCGAAAAATATGAAAGCGCGCAACATCGAGAGAAGGCAGTGTCATGGCAAACGTTAGCGGCAAGACCGAAAACGGCTTTACCTACGAGGCCGAGTACGAGCAGGCAAAGTCCGGCCGCATCAACTGGACCGCTACCTACCGGCGTGGCGGCGATTTCTGCGGCATGCGGCATGGGCGCGTCGAGGAATCGATCGATACACCACTGGCGCAGATCGACGCCGCCGTGAAGAGCGATATCGAAGATACCTGGGTTCGCGCCAGCTGAAGTTGTGGCCAGCGCAAGCGCTTGATCTCTCCCTGTGATTGGCATTCAATCGCTCGCTTACGACTTCGGGTGAGCCATGCATGGGAAATCGTTCCATTCGTAACGGGCTGGGCATCAGCCTGACCTTGATCGCCTCGTGCCTGATGCAGGCCGCACTGGCGCAATCGACAAGCAAGACGACACCGCGGCCCCTAGATCAACCACAACCACCTGCCGGCGCTGGCCCTGGCGCAGACACGATCCATGCCTGGCAGGATCGCAAGTTCGGCATGTTCATCCATTTCGGCCTCTATTCCCTGGCCGGCGGCGTGTGGAACGGCAAGCATGTCGACAACGGCTACAGCGAGCAGATCCTCGCCAATGCGCCGCTTCCACCCAAGCAATACGAAGCGCTGGCCGAGCAGTTCGATCCGGTGCATTTTGATCCCGATGCCATCGTGGCCCTGGCCAAGGCGGCCGGCATGAAGTTCATCGTCATCACCGCCAAGCACCATGACGGATTCAATCTTTTCCATACCGCCCAGACGCCGTACAACACGGTCGATGGCACGCCGTATCGCCGGGACATCGTCAAGGAGCTTGCCGATGCCTGCGCGCGCGGCGGCCTGAAGTTCGGCGTCTACTACTCGACCATCGACTGGCATCACCCTGGCGGCAACACCTATATCGAAGGCAACAGCAACCCGATCACGCCTGCGCAAGAGGCGTTCAACGTGGCCCAGCTCAAGGAGCTGCTTGGAAACTACGGGCCCATTGCCGAGATCTGGTTCGATATGGGCAAGCCCACGCCCGCGCAGAGCGCGCACTTTGCGCAGACCGTGCACGCACTGCAGCCGCAGACCATGATCTCCGGCCGCGTTTGGAACTATCAGGGCGACTTTGCCGTGATGGGTGACAACAGCGAGCCCGATGTCGGCATGGAGCAGCCCTGGCAAGCCCCGGCATCCATGTTTCCGCAGACGTGGGGCTACCGTTCCTGGCAAGCCAGGGACGACGTTTCAGGCAAGGTCCGTGAAAACATCACGCGATTGGTGCGCGTGGTCAGCCAGGGTGGCAACTACATTCTCAATATCGGCCCCGAGGGCGATGGCTCGGTCGTGCCCTATGAGGCGCAGGTGCTGCAAGGCATCGGCCAGTGGATGCAGCGCAATGGGGAAGCCATCTATGCCACGCGCAAACAGCCATTTCCAACGCTGGATTTCGGCTACGCCACGGTTGGCCCGCATGCGCTGTATCTGTTTGTAAGCAAGATGCCTGCGGATGGGCGACTGCATCTTCCCGGCGTGACCGATACCGCGTTTGGCCGCGCTTATCGCCTGGGTTTTCCAAACGCCAGCGTCGATGTCCAGCCCGATAAAGACGGGGTCAGCATAGCGCTCGATCATCTGGCCGCTAACGATGCCAATGCCTTCATGCCGGTATTCGTGCTCCCGCTGAAGGGCCCCTTGCATGTACGCCCCGAAGCGATCGCAGCGGCAGCCGATGGCAGCATTCACCTGCAAGCTGCCCAGGCGCAGCACTACCTCAATTATAACGGTGAGGGCTACGAGGCCCCCGCCACGCTGTACAAGCTTGCCTGGCAGACGGATGCAAAGGCTTCGAGTTATGTGGCGACGATTCACTACACGGCAGCCGCCCGGCCCGCGCGATGGGATCTATGGATCGATGGCAAGCGCTATCCCGTTGCCAGCACGAAGGATGTTGCATCGCGGACGATCAAGGTCAGCCGCGATCGAGTGGCGCATCCTTATGCGATGCAGGTGGAGCTGACGCCGTCTGCACCGTTCAAGCAGGGTGAGGCTTTGCCTGTGACGGTGGAAGCGGTGGAGTTTGTGCCGGTGCAGTAGGCTCGCTTCGCGTCGCCTCTTGCGCCCCCTCACCCCAACCCTCTCCCCCGGCAGAGCCAGGGGAGAGGGAGCCAAAAGCACGCGACTCTGTGGCTTGCCTCAGTAAACCTCTCTCTCCTGGCTCTGCCGGGGGAGAGGGAGCCAAAAGCACGCGACTCTATGGCTTGCCTCAGTAAACCTGCCTCTCTCCTGGCTCTGCCGGGGGAGAGGGAGCCGAAAGCACGCGACTCTGTGGCTTGCCTCAGTAAACCTGCCTCTCTCCTGGCTCTGCCGGGGGAGAGGGAGCCAAAAGCACGCAACTCTGTGGCTTACCTCAGTAAACCTGCCTCTCTCCTGGCTCTGCCGGGGGAGAGGGAGCCAAAAGCACGCAACTCTGTGGCTTGCCTCAGTAAACCCGCCTCTCTCCTGGCTCTGCCGGGGGAGAGGGAGCCAAAAGCGCGCAACTCTGTGGCTTGCCTCAGTAAACCTCCCTCTCTCCTGGCTCTGCCGGGGGAGAGGGTTGGGGTGAGGGGGCTCTTGATCTACAAACCACCACGCGACCCACGCCCTATCCCAGGCAACGCTTCCGCCAGTCCCCCCATATAAGTCCGACTCGCACGCAAAGGCGTGCCATCGCGCAAGCGCAGCAATGCATCCCGATTGGCGAGATATTTCACCTCGGCAATGCGATCGATGCGAACGATGGCGGAACGATGCGTCCGTACGAACTGCTGGGGATCGAGCCGGCGCGCAAGCCGATGCAGCGGCTCGCGGACAAGATGCGTCTCTTCACCGGCGTGCAGCACTGCGTAGTCTCCATCAGCCTCGATCCAGTCGACATCCGCCACGCTGACCAGAACCAGCTTCATCCCGACGCGAACCGCAAAACGTTCCAGGTAGGAAGGATCTTCCAGCCGCTGCTCGGGCCACGTGTCCTGACGGCGATAAGGCATCGCCTGTCGCGCGCGATCGAGCGCCTCGGCGAAGCGCGTATCGTCGATGGGCTTGAGCAGGTAATCGATAGCGCGCAGCTCGAATGCCCGAATGGCAAAACTGTCGTATGCAGTCAGCATGATCGCCATCGGCCGCTCATCGGCCGTCAGCATGGCCAGTAATTCTAGGCCGTTGATACCCGGCATTTGCACGTCGACAAAGGCAAGGTCCGGCCGATGTTTCACGATGCCCTCGAAAGCACTGGCAGCATCGGCGTATTCGCCAACCACGGCGACGTCGTCATGTTCGCCGAGCCGCGCGGCGACGCCGCTCCTGGCCAAGGGTTCATCGTCGACCACCACCACGCGCATCATGGCAGGGCATCGGGCGCTGTCGCGCTCGCCTCCGCCTCGTGAAACGGGATATCGATGATCACGGTGTAGTGGCCGTCTTCGCGTGCTTCCGATTCGAAACGATGGCTGCCGGGATACAGGTTTTCCAGGCGCTCTCGAACATTGCGCAAACCGATCGCCAAAGAGTGAGCTGTACCGGCTGATGTCTCGGAGGCCTGCGGCCGGCAACCTTCGTTGGCGACACGAAGACATAGCCAGCTACCGTTGCGAAACGCCTGAATATCGAGGCAACCCTGCTCCGTGCGCGGCGCGATGCCATGCCTGATGGCGTTTTCCACCAGGGGTTGCAGCAGAAAGTGCGGCACCTGTGCGCCCATCAACTCCGGCCCCAGATGCAGCCGCACGCGCAGACGTTCGCCCAAGCGCGCCCTTTCGACATCGAGGTACGCCTCGGTCAGCGCCAGCTCGTCGGCCAGCGAGACTTCATGAGCCGCGCTGCTTTCCAGCGTCGCGCGCAGGAAGTCGCCCAGGCGAGCAATCATTCGGTTGGCTTCTCGATTGCGCTGGCTGGCGACGAGCGCGGAAATAGCGTTGAGCGTGTTGAACAGGAAGTGCGGATGCAGTTGATAACGCAACGCCCGCAACTCCGCGTCCCGGGCGTGCGATATCGCTCGCTCGGCACGTTCTTGCGAATATCGCAGTTCGGTGTAGTACGCCACTACGGCATGGATGGCACAGAACGCAATCAGCGCCAGCCAGCAGCCATCCAGCCCGCTGAAGATCATGCCCAACCGGTACGCCGGCACCTGTCCCCATCCCACTGCCATATAAAGCGCGATCGCGTTGTTGATCAGCGAAAGCAGGTAGGTCACCACCAGCAGAACGGCCGCCGCCTTCCACCAGGACATGCGCTCGCGCCACAGCCGGCGCTGCAACAACGTCAACGGCAGGCTCCACACCACATAGGCTGCCAGGTACAGCGCGCGGTAGGCGGCCGAGTGGGCGCGGCCGAGGTCCGGCAGCGCCATCACCACCATGCACAAGGTGATCGGCAAGCCGGCCAGGATCGGCAGCCATAATGGCGGCGACACCGGCACGATGGCCGGGTCGATGCTCGGCGAACGGCCTTCCACGTGCCTTCTCCTGCCCTGGACTGCTGTCAGTCTAGCTTTTGGGCGGCAGGTTCGCCGAATACGTCATGGACGTGATTTTCCAGCCGTCATCGGTCTTGATCAGGTGCCAAGTCTCGCTACCGCGATTGTTCTCCGCGCCATTGAGCAGAAACACGAAATCGAAATACACGGAAGCAACCGCGCCGTCGGTATCGATGCGCACGTTGGAGAACTTTTCCTGCATCGCCTCCTTGCTCGTAGCGACCATCTCTACAAACTCGGTATAGCTGCCCTGCTTGTACTTCGGCGCCTTCGGGAACCTGGCCTTCATCCGCGCATAGGAGTCGTCGGAAAGCACGGTGAACCAGGCGCCACCCTGCGGCAGGAAAAGGCCGCCCAGGGTCTTGCCGTCCTTGGCCACGATAGCGGTCTGAAAAACGTCCACGACGTGCTGGATTTCCTGCTGCGCGGGCGAGGTAGCCGCGGCGGCTGGGGTCGTACCAGAGAAACCGATAGCGGCGGCCAGAAAGAAACCGATGGGTAGCATGCGATTCATGAGTGAGCGTCCTTCGCCGGCAACCGTCCGGCGCTGCGCTATTGAAGCCACAGGCTTGGCTCGCATGCCATGGATTGTCCGCGCTGGTGCGCCAGGACGTTTACTGGATGCGGCAAGCCGTGTGCCGCGGGCCGGCCTCCAGCCACTCGCGATTCGGCTACGCTGCGCATACCGATCACCGAGAGGAACGGCAGATGTCCACACCGCATGTGCGCCACCCCTTGTTATCCGTCTCGCCCGACAAACTGCGCCCCACGCAGATAACCGTCGGCAAGGCCGAGGTGGCCGACAAACGCAACCTATGGCGCAGTCTCGGCAAGAAGAAACGCAAGGAGTTGATCGACGCGCACTGGTTTCCCGGCGTGATCGGTCCGAAGGGAAAGATCTATATCGTCGATCATCACCACCTCGGCCTTGCCCTGCTCGAAGAAGGCGCCAAAAGCGTCCCGGTCATGGTGCAGCGGGATTTTTCGTGGCTCGAACAGGACATTTTCTGGCGCACCATGGAGTTCAACCGATGGGCGCATCCGTACGACCAGCACGGTAACCGCACCAGCTACGACGCCATCCCCATCACACTGGACAAGCTGGCCGACGATGCTTACCGCACGCTTGCGGCGCGCGTGCGCATGGCGGGCGGCTATTCGAAAGATGCAACGCCCTATTCGGAATTCCTGTGGGCGGAGTTCTATCGCCGGCAATTACCATTGCCGGGCGGCAAGGTGAGTGCAAAAACATTGCAGCAGGCCCTGTTGCTCGCACACGGTCACGAGGCAGCGTATCTGCCGGGCTGGTCCGGCACTATCGAGTGAACGCCAGCGCGCGGCAAACCATGATCGGCGGGGACGTGCTGGCGGGCTTGTCCATTGCCGGGTTGCTCCTGCCTGAAGCTGTGGCGTACTCGGGCATCGCCGGCTTGCCGCCGCAAGCGGGTGTGATCGCGTTGTTTGCCGGCCTTGTCTGCTATGGCCTGCTAGGTCGCAGCCGCTACGCCATCGTTTCGGCCACATCCTCGTCGGCCGCCGTACTGGCGGCAGGAACGCTGGCGCTCGCCGGTAACGACGCGATATCGCGCGCGGCCATCGCCGCCACGCTGGTGCTGCTTACGGGCGGCTGCTTTTTGATCGCCAGCCTGGCACGCCTAGGCGGCCTTTCGCACCTGATCGCTCGCCCTGTGTTGCGCGGCTACACCTTTGGCCTGGCCTGCGTGATTGCACTCAAGCAATTGCCGAACCTGCTGGGCGTATCCAGCCTGCATGGTGACTTTGTGCCGTTGCTGCTGGCGAACCTGCTTGGCGATCTGAAACACGTACAGCCGGTGACGCTGGCGTGTGGTCTGGTCGCATTGGCGCTGCTGTTCGTTGGCGAGCGTGTGCGACGCCTGCCCGGTAGCCTGCTGGTGATTGTATTGGGCGTGGCCGCATCGGGGTGGTTGGCACAACACGGCGTCGCCTTGACCGGCGAGATCCATCTTGTGCCGGCCTGGACATGGCCGAGCTGGCCCACCAGCGACCAGTGGCTGCCCAGCGTGGAACTGGCGGCTGCCTTGTTGCTGATTCTCTATGCCGAGTCGTACAGCTCGATCCGCGGCTTTGCACTCAAGCACGGCGACAGCGTCAACCCCAATCGCGATCTGGCCGTGCTCGGCGTGGCCAATGTGGTCTCGGGCTTGTTGCACGGCATGCCGGTGGGTGCGGGCTACTCGGGAACCTCGGCCAACGAAGCGGCCGGTGCGCAGTCGCGTGTGTCGGGGCTGGTTGCCGCCGGCTGCATGTTGCTGATGGTGGTGTTGCTGCTGCGCTGGATCGAGCGCATTCCCGAACCGGTGCTGGCTGCGATCGTGATTCACGCGGTAAGCAAATCGCTGCGCCTGACGGTATTCACGCCTTACTTGCGCTGGCATCGCGATCGGCTCGTAGCATTGGCAGCGGTACTTGCGGTGCTGTCGCTGGGGATTCTCAACGGCTTGCTGGTAGCGATCGCCTTCAGCCTGATCATGCTGTTGCGCCAGTTGGCCACGGCAAGACTCAGCGTGCTTGGGCAATTGGCCGGTGGCCATGATTTTGTCGATATCGCCAAACACCCGGATGCCGTGGAACTGCCTGGCCTGCTTATCGTGCGACCGGAGGAGCCCCTGTTCTTCGCCAACGCCGAAGCGGTATTGGCGCAGGTACGGCACCGCGCGCAGGACCATGCAGGCTTGCATCGCGTGATCCTCAGCCTGGAAGAGTCTCCCGATCTGGACGGTACGACGCTTGAATCGCTAGGCGACTTGGTGACCTGGCTCGACGCACGCGGCATCGAACTGCGCGTGGCGCGCCTCAAAGACGTGGCACGCGATGCACTGCTGCGCATGGCCTTGCCGCAGCTTGCCCCGCAAGCGCTCGACTACTGGAGTGTGGAAGATGCCGTGCGGGCGACTTCCGTCTAGCGCCAGCGACATGCTTCGACGAGTGCCGAGCAACCGCACCTGCATCGGCCTGATACGATGCTTCCGGTGACACCTTCGCGTCGTGATCGAGCAACATGCAGCATCCGACGCTTGTAGATGCACCGCCCTTTCATGATGGGCGATGCGGCGCTCGTCCGTATGCAATAAATCGATGCAATTCCCGCAAAAAACTCGCAGTCAATCGAACCACTTTTCCATCAACTACTACAGACATCGGCCGCATCATGTGCGATGTTCGGCCGGTCGCTTGCACTCTGTTAATTGGCGGGCTGCAAGCGACACTGCGAAAGCAGGTTAAGAAGCGCGGATCGCACGGGCTGGCACCCATACGATCCGCTGACCACAATCAACTTACGAGGAGTTGTTCATGGCTACGGCCGATGATACGGCACACGCACGCCCGAAGCTTCATTCCAGGGCAAAGTCCTACACTCCCACCGATACCGATGAGCCCTCCTCGACCATCGACGAGGTCAACCTGGCAGCGCGAGCCATCGTTCGCGTGCTCGCACACGGCGTGGCCGAGTGCGATCCGCACGATCCCCGTTCCAGGGGTTTGTTGAAGAACCCTTGGTGGAGACACAAGGCCACGGTCGAAGGCTTGTCCGCCGCGCTGAGTATCGTGTACGAGCAAGGCGATGCGTTGCGCTGTCAAGACGTGGAGGATTAAGGCGCCTAGGCGGCAAGCGCAACGAACCAGCCAGCCGGCGAGGCAGCGCGTCTGCCTCGCTTCAAGGAAGCGACATCTGTGACCGGCTTCCAATCCATCGCCCCACGAATGGTCATGCCACCGTCGACGGCAGCAGATCCTCGATATGTACTGGCAGATCGCGCACACGGATGCCGGTAGCGTGGTGGACAGCGTTGGTGATAGCCGCGGCGATGCCGGCCAGGCCTATTTCGCCAATGCCGCGTACACCCATGGCGTTGAGTTTCGTATCCGGATAGTCGAGGAAGATGACGTCGAGCTCCGGCGCGTCAGCGTGGCTGGCCATGATGTAGTCGGCCAGATTGCTGTTGATCGCCATGCCGTTGCGCTTGTCGTAATGGGTTTCCTCGAACAGCGCCATGCCGACGCCCATGATCACCGCGCCTTCGATCTGGTTGCGCCCCGTCAGCGGGTTGACGATGCGGCCGGCGTCGATCACGGTCACCACCCGCTTGACCCGCAATCGAGCGATGCGAGGCTGCCAGGCAACCTCGACGAAGTGCGCACCGTAGGAATGGGTCGAGTAAGGCTTGTTCTTCTTGCCGAAGGTGCCGTCTGCCTTGCCGTGTCCTTCGACGTGGGCGAGCTGCGCGTTGCCGAGTATGTCCTCGAAACGTAGGCCACTATCGGGCGCAAGGCCCTTGCGATGCACGCGTCCGGCAGTGAACTCAAGCTGCTCTGCGTCGACATGCGCGAACTCACCGTCACCTTGTCCCGCGATTCTGGCTAGCTGCATACCGATGTCCTGCATGGCCTGGATCATTGCCGGCACCATGGAGCCGGTTGCCATGGAACCGCCTGACCAGGGGCCGGGAGGGAGGTTGCTATCGCCAATGACGACCTTGACCTTGTCGACGTCCACGCCAGCCAGCTCCGCAGCCATCTGCGCGATCACCGTATAGGTGCCGGTGCCGATATCCTGCGTACCGCTGGCCACACGAACACTGCCGTCGGCGTTCAATACCATGGAAGCCTCAGCGGGAAAGCGCTCGGCGATCCAGGTGCAGCCGGCCATGCCCCAGCCCAGTATCGTGTCGCCGTTTCGCATCGAGCCGACGACCGGATTGCGCTGCGACCAGCCGAATGCTTCGGCTCCTCGCGTGAGGCACTCCTTGAAATGGCGCGACGAGAAGGGAATGTTTTCCTTTTCGTCGATAGAGGGCTCGTTTTTCAAGCGTAACTCGACCGGATTCATATGCAATGCGAGGGCGAGCTCGTCCATGGCCGATTCAAGCGCGAACAGGCCGGGAACCGCGCCTGGGCCGCGCATCGACGTGGCGGGGCCGACATCGCGCTCACTATGCGACGATGTCACACGCAGGTTGGGCGTGCTGTACAGGAAGCCGGTCGCCTCGCCGCAGTCTTCCTTGTATTGGGCGTCGCGCGCGCGGTGATAAAGATAGTCCTGCTGCAGCGACACCAGCTTGCCATCGGCATCTGCGGCGATGCGCATGCGCTGCTGCGTATGCGGCCTATGTCCCACGTTGTGAAACATCATCTTGCGCGACACAACCAGCTTGATAGGCCGGTTGAGGTCGCGCGCCGCGACAGCGGCGAGGATCGCCTGGGTCCATGGCCACAACTTGCCACCAAAGCCCGAGCCCAGGTATTCGGTAATGACGCGGACATGATCCGAGGGCACGCCCAGCATCTGTGCCATCACCTCGCGGAAATTCATGACAGCCTGGGTGGTTTCGTAGAGCGTAAAGCGTTCGCCGTCCCACAAGGCCACACTCGCGTGCAGTTCGATGGGGTTGTGCGTTTCAGTGGGTGTGCTGTAGGTCTGGTCAATCTTGACCGCTGCGCCCTCGAAGGCGCCATCGGGATCGCCGCGCTGGGTTTCTGGCTTGAACGGGGCGTCCGCGGTCAACCGTGTATCGACCGAAGGCGAAGTGACACCGTCATAGCTCACCTTGATGGCGCCGACAGCTGCGGTGGCCTGCTCGAAAGTATCTGCCACTACCAATGCCACGTACTGGCCGTAGTAGCGAACTCGCGTGTCGTCCAGGGGCGGGCGGCGCTCATCGATCTTGGCCTTGCTCGACGCTGGCACGCGATAGAGCTTGCCGATGTTCTCGTGCGTATAGATCTTGCGCACGCCCGGCATCGTCGCCGCCTTGGCCGTATCGATCGATGCGATATTGCCGGTGGCAACGGTCGAGCACACCGGCACGGCATGCAACATGCGAGGGAACTGAAAATCGGAGCTATAGCGGGCCGTGCCACTGACCTTGAGTGGCCCATCGATGCGCGCCTGCGCTCGGCCGACCGGTAGTGCGGTAACTGTTGGCGTGCTCATCATGGCCCCTATCAAGTCGTTGCGATCGACAGCGCCTGCATCAGGCAGCGTCTGGCCAGTTCGATCTTGAAGGCGTTCTGGCTTTGCGCCCTGGCATCGCGCAACGCGGCTTCTGCAGCAACTGCAAAGGTGGCTGTGCTCGCGGGCTTGCCTTGCAGGGCAGCTTCGGCCTCCGGCGAGCGCCAGGGCCGCGTGCCTACGCCACCCATGGCAACCCGTGCATGCGAAATCGTGTCGCCTTGCTTGGCCAGCACGACAGCGGCCGAAGCAAGCGCAAATTCATAAGAAGCGCGATCGCGCAGCTTGAGGTAAAACGAGCGGGCGCCGGCTGGCGGCGGCGGCAACAGCACATGGGTAATCAGGTCACCCGGCAACATGACGGTTTCGCGTTGCGGTGTATCGCCCGGCAGCAGGAAGAAGTCGCCGATCGGCACCTTGCGCTCGCCTTGGACGCCGTGAATGACAATCGAGGCTTCCAATGCCGCAAGCGCCACGTTCATGTCGGAAGGGTTGGTGGCGATGCAGTGCTCGCTGGCACCCAGTACCGCGAGATTGCGATTGAATCCATCGATTGCGGAACAACCCGAGCCGGGCTCGCGTTTGTTGCAAGGCATTGCGGTGTCGCGAAAATAGACGCAACGGGTTCGCTGCAGCAGGTTGCCACCCGTGGTCGCCATGTTGCGTAACTGCCCCGAGGCACCGGATAACAACGCTTGCGATAGCACGGGGTAATCGCGCTTTACAGCAGCATGCTGCGCAAGGTCGGCGTTGCGCACCAGCGCGCCGATCTTCAGCCCGCCATCGCTCGAGCGTTCCACCTCGTTCAAGGGCAGCCGGTTGATATCGATCACCTGCCGGGGGTGTTCGACATCGAGCTTCATGAGGTCGATCAACGTGGTGCCACCAGCGACAAAGCGGACCTCGGCACCTTGCTGCGCCGTCGACGCATGTGCCGCGCCGCGGATGGCGCCCTCTACATCGTTTGCTCGTTCGAACGCAAAGGTTTGCATGTCATCTCCCTAGCCCTTGCGGACCTGCTTGATGGCTCCGAGAATATTGGCGTACGCGCCGCAGCGGCAGATATTGCCGCTCATTGCTTCGCGGATGTCCGCGTCCTCCGGTCCCCACGACTCGTGCAGCATCGCCGTGGCCGACATGATCTGCCCTGAAGTGCAGTAGCCACATTGATAGCCATCGTGATCGACGAAGGCCTGCTGCATTGGATGCAGGTTGCCCGGACGGCCGAGGCCTTCGATCGTGGTGACTTCATCGCCCTCGTGCATCACCGCCAGGCTCAGGCAGGCATTTACGCGGCGGCCATTGACGTGCACCGTGCATGCGCCGCATTGGCCATGGTCGCAGCCTTTCTTGGTACCCGTAAGCTCGAGATGATCACGTAGCGCATCGAGCAGTGTGGTGCGGTTGTCCACCCTGAGTGTCCTGGGCTCGCCATTGATCTTGAGCCGGACCTGGCTGAGCCCGTCATCGTCGATCACATGAGCTGCGGCTATGGCAGCGGCCGCTTGCGCGGCGACAGGCCAGCCCAGACCAGAGGCCATGCCCGTCATACCGATCACCTGGAGAAAACCGCGGCGAGTCAGGGGAAGAAAGGCGCCTTGTATTGCAGCGCCTGGGTGATCTGCCTTCTTATGGGACATGGCTGGCTCCGAAAGCTGGCTGTTGCGCGATTCCTGGCAGGAGAATCAATAGGGAAACTAGACCCGGTGGTATCAAATTAGGGTGAGTGACTTGCTTTGTTTTTGTCGACGTTTCCCTGGATTGGCTTGAAGAAAGCAACATCCTGCGGCACACCGGGCCTGTCGATTTCGGCGGCACTCGTTCGTCGTCTAGTGAAATAGCCTTGTCCAGAGACGGTGACCCGCATGTCCTTGAAGCTCTACGCCCACCCTTTTTCTTCCTACAGCCAGAAGGCATTGATTGCGCTTTACGAGAACGGCACGCCGTTCGAGTGGCGCCTGCTATCGGGCGAGAACCCTGAGGTGTTACAGGAGTTTGCAGCCATATGGCCGATTGGTCGCTTCCCCGTGCTGGTAGATGGCGACCGTGTGGTGCCCGAGGCGACCACGATTATCGAGTACCTCGGTTTGTATCATCCCGGCCCGGTGTCGCTGCTGCCCGCGGACGCGCGTACCGCGTTGGAGGTGCGCCATATGGATCGTTTCTTCGACAACTACATTTCCACCCCGCAGCAGAAGATCGTGTTCGACTGCATCCGCTCCGAGAGCGAGCGCGACAGCTACGGTCTGGCCGCAGCACGGCGCATGCTGGAAACCTCGTACGCCTGGCTCGACAAGGTGATGGCCGACCGTCAATGGGCTGCCGGGGACCACTTCACGCTGGCCGACTGCGGCGCCGCACCGTTTCTTTTTTATGCCGACTGGTGCCACCGCATCGATGCGTCGTTTGCGCATGTCATTGCTTACCGGAAGCGACTGCTGGCGCGGCCCTCGGTGGTGCGTGCGGTGGATGAGGCGCGACCCTATCGGCCGTTGTTTCCGCTGGGGGCGCCTGATCGCGATTGAGAGGTGGTCCGTCTAACTACCCGTTCGTCATCCCGGCGCAGGCCGGGATCCAGTGGCTTCGGTTTCCGATCTTCGCGATAGAGCCGATGTTCATGATTCACGCGATAACCGATCACAACGTCACTGGATCCCGGCCTGCGCCGGGATGACGATAGGAAGGAATGAGGTTTTCTGTAAATCACTACGCGACGATCAGGCGTTTAGAGCCACACCATCCTCACGCAACTGCCGTAACGCAATGCTCAGGGCGATCTGGTAGCTGGTGCCCAGGTCGCCATTGATTTCGCTAGGTGCGCCTGATCGCTATTGAGAGGTGATCCGTCTAACTACCCGTTCGTCATCCCGGCGCAGGCCGGGATCCAGTGGCTTCGGTTTCCGATCTTCGCGATAGAGCAGATGTTCATGATTCGCGCGATAACCGATCACAACGTCACTGGATCCCGGCCTGCGCCGGGATGACGATAGGAAAAACTGGGGTTTCTCACCAACTACTACGCGACGATCAGTCGCTTATAGCTACGCCATCTTCGCGCAGGGCAATCTGGTATCTGGTGCCCAGGTCGCCATTGATTCCGCTGGGTGTGCCTGATCGCGATTGAGGGAATCTCTAACACTCCACCTATCCGTCATCCCGGCGCAGGCCGGGATCCAGTGGCTTCGGTTTCCGATCTTCGCGATAGAGCAGATGTTCATGATTCGCGCGATAACCGATCACAACGTCACTGGATCCCGGCCTGCGCCGGGATGACGATAGGAAGGAGTGAGGTTTTCCGTAAATCACCATGCGACGATCAGGCGTTTAGAGCCACGCCATCCTCACGCAACTGCCGTAACGCAATGCCCAGGGCGATCTGGTAGCTGGTACCCAGGTCGCCATTGATCATGATGGTGGCGAGCGGTGCGCCATGCGAACCATTAGGGATTTCGAGCGAGGCTGCAGTGTCGCCGTGTACTTCGATATAGGGCGTGCTCAGCTCGTCGAGTGCGTCGCACAGGCCCGCTTCCGGGTGCCCTTGTGCCTCCTGCGTAAGCTCACCCGGATCGAGCAGCATGAACTCCGTACTTTGCGAGCGCACCGCACGCACGCGGGCAACGAAGTCGCGCAGGCCGCCACAGGGGCAGAGTTCCAGGGTACGACCTGCCGCATGTGCCAGTTGTTGCAACTGGCCCAGCAGTTCGGCGCTGATCGAGCGCGCGGTGGCGTGGGGGCCCTGGATAATCATGATGCTCAAGACGGTAATGCCCATTGGCGCTTTAGGAAGCGGAAGCTGCATGGTGTGCCCAGGCGGAGTAACGGCACTATGTAGCGAAAGGCAGCCCCGCGTAAATTTTGCGCAATCTTTCTGATCAGGCTGCCATTTAGCGTAATTAGATTTCCAATTAGAAATCTAATTAGATTTTCTAAATCACCCGGGAAATTGTAATAAATAAGGTCAGACAAAATGAATCGTGGCAAATTGTGATGCATTTCATATTTAACCCATTCATTACCACTCACAAGATCGTTCTGGTAGTGCGATTCTTTCCTATGCGACAGCCGCACTTCAGTTAAGGCCAAATTGGCGCATTTACATCGAGATGCACCGCTTGCATGGCTGAATACTTGAATGTCGCACCAGCAGAACGAAGCGAACCAGGCGGATTCCCCAGTCATGCCGTTTCGTTTGAGTCTTCGACATAAACCAGGGGTTGTGCAGGTTTCTCAGTAGCCGAGCGCATCGACCAGAAATTTTGCTTTTCTAAAAACGTTCATGCCATGGCGTGAGCGCAGGGTTTAATCGTCCTGTGCCTGGGCCTGACGCATGCGCGACAGGTCTTTGCGCCCCGCACTTTGTCCTGATCGCAATTCCCTGATGCCAAATCAGTCATATCGGGAGTCAGGCATGAACAAGATCTATCGAAAGATATGGAGCCGCGCGCTGAATCAGCTCGTGGTGGTTTCGGAGCTGGCATCGCACCAGGGCAGCGGTAGACAAGGCCAGCGAGCGGACGCACGCACATCGTTGTTGCGCCCGCGCTCGGGGATCTTGATCTTGCTTGCCGCAGCGGGCGGGATGGGATGGGCCTTGCCATCGCATGCTCAGTCGGTGGACTGCAATCCGGCGCCTTTCAATGCCTATAACAGTACCGCTTCGTGCATGGGCCTGGGGGCCACGGCGAGCGGCATAGGCGCGACTGCATTGGGCTCTCTTGCGAGCGCCAACACCCTTGGTGCATTGGCGGTGGGATATTCATCACAAGCAACGGCACAAAATGCCATCGCACTGGGCTTTGGAGCAACCGCCTCTTCCATCAACTCGGTGTATCTGGGCCCCAGGACCGCCCCCGGAACAGGCGCACTGGGGAGTAGCTCGATTGCTATAGGGCAGGATGTACTCTCGGGCGGAAACAGCAGCGTCGCCATAGGCACAGCCGCTGTCTCTAACCAGAGCAATGCGATTGCCATCGGCATCACCGCTAAGGCGACAGGCGCGTCAGCCGTCGCCCAAGGCGATGGAGCATCATCAGCCTCTACCAGTAGCGTAGCCATCGGAACTCACGCCTCGGCCGATGTGAACTCCGCCAATAGCGTGGTCATCGGTAGCGTGTCCAAAGCTGTCGGTGCCTTGAATGCCGTCGCGCTGGGCACGTCCGCCCAGGTGAACAACGGACAAGCCACCGCATTGGGTGGCTTTACCATTGCAGACGGGGATGGAGCGACAGCGGTCGGCCTGTCGTCGCAAAGCACGACCAGCCATGCGACCGCCGTAGGCTGGCAGGCCTTTGCAACGGCCCTCAACGCGGTTTATCTGGGCGCCCGCACTACCGGGACCGGCGCGTCGGCCGAGTCAGCCATCGCCATCGGCACGGATGTGAGCGCATCGGGCACCGAGTCCATCGGCATGGGGCTGCAGGCGAATGCGAGCCAGGGCAACGCTATCGCCATTGGCAGACAAGCCATTGCCACCGGTCTGGACTCCATGTACATAGGGCCGCTCCCGGACACGGCCGGTAGGGGCGCCACGGCAACCAACGCCATTGCTGTAGGCGTCGATGTCACCGCCAGCGGAGTGGGATCCGTCGCACTAGGCAACTTTACGGTTGCGTCAGGTGGGAACAGCGTTGCATTGGGCGCCAGTACCGCGTCCGCGAATAACGCCGTGTCGGCGGGACAAGGAAGCGCCGCGTCAGCCGCCAACAGCTTGGCGCTCGGGTTTACCTCCAAGGCGCAGGCGGCTTCCACCATCGCGATCGGCGACACCAACACCGTGGCCGCTGCGGCAGGCACAGGCTCCATCGCCGGCGGCCACAATTCGCAAGTGAGCGGTGGCACCGGCGCGGTGGCGCTAGGCGAAGGCCAGATTGCCAACGGCAACGGC